>Ga0272440_1003906_pt1 | contig 10917 bp, 8 predicted proteins | sample SSMMMBAug17_FD_192440 | JGI IMG/M metagenome (GOLD analysis project Ga0272440, IMG submission 192440) | Marine sediment archaeal communities from Little Sippewissett salt marsh, Falmouth, MA, United States - SSM-MMB-Aug17 | ecosystem: Environmental > Aquatic > Marine > Wetlands > Sediment ... | reverse complement strand
CTGGAAAGCATGCAAACACTTCGTAATCTCCAAAATGGGAACCATTTGATCATTCTCGATTCAAAATCAACGTCACCGCTTCCTTTTTTAAACCTTAATCAATCACAGAATAAATGAAAAATTGGGGTATTTTGGAACAGTACCAAATGATGCATACTCTTTAATGACATCTTGTGGATGAATTAATGGTAAAAAATCCGTATTTTTGAGAAGTCAAAAACTTATTTGTCAAGCAAAGAATTTACAGTTCAAGGTTTGACCCATTAGCCGTTCCCCCCTCAGGAAAAGTCAATTCAAATGAGGATCCCTTCCCTTCAGTACTGCTAACCTGAATTGTACCATTATGTTTCTCAATCATGTCTTTACACAAAGGCAATCCCAAACCAGAACCGCTTTCCCCTGCTGTGCCAGTCGTGCTGGTTTTTTTATCAAGACGAAAGAGGTTGGGAAGGGTATCTTCCGGAATACCGATTCCTGTGTCTTCAATTTTGATATAAATTTTATTTTCTCGTTCTTGGGCAGAAAGGGTCACGTTACCGCCATCCGGAGTGAACTTGAGGGCATTTGAAACTAGGTTACGTATAATTACGTTCAGCATATTTTTATCGGCATAGATACTGATATCCTGAGGGCCCTGGAGGTGAATGTCGATATTCTTCTGTTCTGCTTGAGCTTGATACAGCATACAAATATTTGTTACAAAAGGGAAAAACAGAATTTCTTTGGGTTGAAAATCCATAACATTACGTTGGAAACGTGACCAGTTTAGTAAGTTTTCGAGCAAATTATAAACTGCTTCAGCAGAGCGCTTGATTCCTTGCGAACAATCAAGGATTTCCTCTCGGCTTAAGGTGTCAAAAGATTCAATGATGATATCTGCTAGACCCAACAATCCATTAAAAGGTGAGCGTAAGTCATGTGCCAGAATCGAAAAAAAAGTGTCTTTTGTGACATTGGCCTCTCGCAAATATTTTTCCGAACGTTGGAGTTGATCATTACTGATTTGTAGTTCCTGTTGCGCATGACGCAAGGCCAAATGGGTTTTAATGCGCGCCAGAGCCTCTTTCTGTTCAATCGGTTTTGTGATGTAATCCACTCCTCCGACCTCAAATCCTTTGACTTTGCTATTCACATCTTGAAGGGCGGTTATGAACAGCACCGGAATTTCCTGTGTCGCGGGATCTGCTTTTAAACGCCGACAGGTTTCAAAGCCATCAATTCCAGGCATCATGACATCGAGCAGAATCAGGTCTGGCTTCGCATAAGCGGCCCGCTTGATTCCCATTTCTCCATTGCGGGCAGTGATATGAGTCAAGCCAACCGATGCCAGCGTATCAATGATCACATTGAGATTGGTTTGTTCGTCGTCAATAATCAAGACAACCTGTTCATGATGTGTATTTTCCATCAGGTTTTCCTTTGTTGTTTATTTCTATACATTTTACCATATCGTTTTGAAATGATTCATGTTGATATATAATGCGTTAATAATTCCAGAATGGGTTCATCCTCTAATTTTTCAGCATACATTTGAATGATTTGGGAAAAGTCATAATATTGCGGGTCCTGTTGCGCGATATCTGCTGCTTTTTTTTGAACCCGATCCAGATTGCCGAACATAGTTAAGTCGTGTAGTTCTTTCAAATCCGCCTGAGGCGGCGGAACGATCTTTGAAAGGTTCAGCGGCTCAGTTTCGTTCAAATCGAATGGAAGGTCATGGATTTCAATGCTGTCATATTCGGAAAATAACGCAGTAGATTGATGTAGGGGCTGTGAAATCACTGGCAGACCTAGTTCAAACCAGAAAGTTGACCCCTCTCCCAAAACGCTTTTTATCTGTATCTCGCCGCCCATCAGCTTGATAATTTTTTGGGAAATAGCCAGTCCCAGTCCAGTGCCCTCTTTCTGTTTTTTTTCGTTCCCCACCTGCTCAAAAGGTTTGAAAATGATTTCCTGTTGTTCAGGCGTTATACCCACCCCAGTATCCTGAATTGAGAATAGCATTTTTTCTTTTCGATTAAAAGGGGGGTCAGAAGATTGTTTTTGGTTTTCCACTTCAATAAATGGAGGCCTTGTGATATTCCTGATTAAAAATTTTACTGTTCCCCCTGGCTTTGTAAACTTGACTGCATTTCCCAGCAGGTTAAACAAGACCTGCCGCAATCGCTTATCATCACATTCGACATTGGCGGGGATGTCCTTATCTGCATCATAAACAAACCGAATATTTTTTTTCTGCGCCGACATTTCCATGACATCGACCACCTCATCCAAAAAGAGAGGAAAATCGAATTGTTCGGGAAATAATTTCATCTTACCGGATTCAATTTTGGAAAGATCAAGGAGATCAGTAATCAAGGAGACTAAATGCTGCCCGCATCGATGAATAATATTCAAGCCATCGCGATGTTTTTGATCCAGATCAGGCACCTTCCTGAGAATTTGCGCATACCCAATAATGCCATTCAAAGGGGTTCGCAGCTCATGACTCATATTTGCAAGAAACAAATTTTTCGAACGATTGGCCTTTTCAGCCATTTCTTTTGCTTTGCTAAGTTCGGCCACTAGACGTTTTAATTGTTCGGTTCGTTTCTCTACTTTTTCTTCAAGTTGTTCTTTGGCTTTTTTCAACGCTATCACTAATTGCCGATTGGATGATACCAAGCGATGATACTCAAATGCTTCATGAACAGTTGCAACCAAATGATTGTTATCCCAGGGTTTCGCAATGTATCGAAACACATTTCCCATATTGATTGAATCAATAACTGAATCAATATCTGAATAGCCTGTTAAAATCATCCGAACAATATCAGGTTTCTCTTTTTTTATGACTTGAAAAAATTCTGCTCCAGTGATATCAGGCATATGTTGGTCTGAAATAACAACTTGAATATTATTGTTGCTGATAATATCAATGCCTTCTTTCACATGTGAAGCAGTAAAGACTTTATAATATTTACGAAAAAGACGTTTGATACTTTTTAATATCTCAATTTCATCGTCAACAATCAATAGCTCTCCTTTTACTATTTTGTTTTTAGACGATAACAATTTGACTCCTTATTGATTAAACTTGTTGATGATGTTTTGCCCCTGGCATCATAATGACGCCCATCTCGGCTCAGGGCGCAGTAATGTTAAATTTTGGGGAATGCGCCCTGATATACGTAAAATCAAAGACGATCTTTCATGTTCACTTTATCAATAAAAAAAACTCACACAGTAAAATAATTGAAATTTGACAAACTTAAAAATACAGAATAAAGTAATCAATCATTTACATGCAATAGAAATATACTCAGACAAGCCCTCATGAACGATTGAAAGATTATTAATGCAACCGGACAGGGACGACTTGTCTGATAATTTCAGGGTAATTTAATTTCAAAAAAACCCTAAACATCATAATAAATAATACCTACTAAATCAAGGAGGATTTATGATTTGGGCAATTGGAGACATTCATGGTATGCTTGACCCCTTGACCAGATTGATTTCAAAAATTTTCTGGTTTCATAAGCAAACCGATTTTACACTCGAAAAAATTATTTTCTTAGGTGATTATATTGATCATGGGCCATCATCAAAACAGGTAATTGATTATTTAATTGATTTACCTTGTGAAAAAGTCTTTTTAATGGGAAATCATGAAGACCTGATGCTTCAATTTATCAATCAATCTGATTTGTTTCAGAGTTTTGGCAACGTGTGGTTTCGAGGCAATGGTGGGCAAAGAACCGCTGTTTCTTTCAACCCTGATTTACATCTCAGAGATGATCAGGAAGACCTGTCGCCGGATGACATTACCCTTGATAATAAATATGTCGATTTTTTTCAAAACTTAAAACTCGCCCATATAGAAACAATTGGTTCTCAAAAATTTGCTTTTGTTCATGGGATATTGAATAGACAATTATCCATTTCAGAACAACTGGCCCTTAAAAACTATGATGAATATCATGCGTGGATGAAAAAACATAATGTTTGGATTGAAGATTCACTCCTTTGGGAGCGGGCCAATCCCAGTGATCGTTTTGAGAACTACATTCTTGTTCATGGTCATATCCCGACACCGCGCCTGGATAAAATGTGGCATAACATTGATGGATATGATGTGACCTCGGAACTTCCTTTTGTGAAATTCAAGTCAAAGCCAGATGAAAAACTGTTTTCATCGTACAACGAATTCCAAAAACATTATCGATTTGAATCTGATATTGACGATATGATTGCAATAAATGTTGATACTGGTGCAGTTTATGGCCACTCACTGACTGCCATTGGTTTTTCTGAAAATGATATGGAAAATCAATTTTTTTCTGTTTATAAAGTAAATGTTGGCAATGGGTACCGGATGAACAATGATTTTGATTCCATACAAATCCATTTTGGGAAATGAACGATTTGTGACAAAATTATTTTGTCATTGAGAAAGGATGATAATTGTGGACAAACAAAAAAAAATATTATTTGTTGAAGATGCACGAACTGTTCGCAGATTGTCTGTGGCAATGTTGCATGAACTGGGTTATGAACAAATTATTGAAGCTGAAAATGGCAGTGATGCCATCGAAAAGTTGTCCGCCCATGGCCCTTTTGATCTGATTATTAGCGATTGGAATATGCCTGAAAAAACAGGATATGAACTACTCAAATGGATTCGCGCCACAAACAGTTATAAATCAGTTCCATTTATTATGGCAACAGCTCAAGGAGAGAAACTGTCTACTCAAAAAGCCATTGATGCCAGTGCAAATGACTATCTTATTAAACCGTTCAGTTCAAAAGAGTTAAAAACAGTGGTTGATCGTGTTTTATATGGAAAAGACTCTGTTGATTCACCTCAAAAAACTTTTGCACCACGTGTAACTAAATCTGGAAAAGTGATTATTAATGTTGCACACATTCAAATCACTGATCATCTCGCATTGGCTGTACTCAAATACTTGATTGATTCAAACAAGATTACCCCTAAATTTTTTGAATTAGAAACACAATGTGCCGAGAGTTGGAATGCTGTCCAAAATTCTTTGGAAGTGGGTGATGTTGAAGCTGCATTTGTATTGGCCCCTATTGCAATGGACTTGTTTGCCCATAATGTACCCATTAATATAATTCTATACGCCCACAAAAATGGCAGTATCTGTGTGCGGAAAAAAATAAAGGAGTCCACTGAACAGCTTCGAGACATATACCGAAATAAAACTTTTTATATTCCCCATTTATTATCTATTCATCACATGCTGGCATTCATGTTTATGAGAGAGATTGGATTAAATCCAGGCCTGACAGACACCCCTGATGCGAATGTCTTTTTTGAAGTTGTTCCACCAATCAAAATGCCCGAATTAATTGTTCACAATGAGGAAGTTGCAGGCTTTATGGTTGCAGAACCGATGGGTTCAAAGGCAATCAGTGATGGCAGTGCAGAGCTAATGTATTTATCCAGTGAGATTTGGGATTATCATCCCTGTTGTGTTGTTGCCATTCAAAGACAACTCATGGAAAATTTTCCTGACGCTGTCCAGGAATTTACCAGTATGCTGGTTCGTTCCGGCCTGTTTATCAAAAGTAAACCCCGAACATCCGCCCATATTGGGGTGCATTTCTTTGATCCAGGCAATCAATTGGGCCTGACTGCCCCCATGTTGGAATCAGTTCTACAACATCCATTGGGCATCAAAACAGATAACCTTTATCCTGTAGTTCAGGATTTAGAACAAATTCAACAATATATGATCAACGAGATGGGGATTGGACATGCGGTGGATGTTCATAAACTGATCGTTTCAAAGTTTGCGGATGAAGCTTGCAGCGCTGAGGCTTCAGAATATCATATGAATGCCATTCAAGACGTTGCAGAATCTGTCTCACAACTTTTGGAACGATTGTAACATTCAGGAAAAATTATGATCAAACGCACAACATTTATTCTATTTATCCTTCTAAAAATATCTATTTCCTTTGCCGGGACTTCCCATTTTCCAGATATATCAACAACAATGACATGGGTTGACTTTGCCGGAAAACTGACCATCAATAACCATGATCCTGTTAATGGTATTGATGAAATTGCTGTCTTTGTTACTGGTGAAAATGGTGACGAATTAATTGTTGGTAAGACAACAATAGGAAATTCAGTTGATAATTACTATCTTATCAGTATTTTTGGCGATGATCCGAATACCCAACAAAAAGAAGGTGCGATCGCAGGTGACCCCTTAATATTCAAAGTATGGAGCAGCCAGTATCATATGGAACAAACCATTTCGCAAAATCAATTTTCTATTGCGTTGGGCGCTGGCTTAACACAACCAGATTTGCCAATTGTTTACCAGGGCGCCCATCATGAACAATATGGTTATCTTCATATTGACTTTTTGACCGATACGCAACATTCTAAACATTCTATACCTGCAAATAATGAGGCTGGCATTTTATGCTTTATGAGCATTTTGATTGTAATGTCAGTTATTGCCATGCGCAAAGGTGATTATTCTTAAAAAAATGAGAACATATATGAAACTTTCAATCAGAATTTTTTTTTTAATGTATGTATTACTATTCTCACGATCTGATATATATGCAGAGACCACATACTTCACAGGTTATTCTATTACAAATAGTTACCATCAATATGTCGGCAAAGTTTCCCTTGAAAGCGGAATGCTTGAAAACAACCAGGATGAATTGGGCGTTTTTGTCGCTGACACGAACAATGAAGGACTTTTAATTGGTGCATGTCGGATTGGTGATGCGCATCCGGGGTATTATCTTGTAAATATATTTGGAGATGACAGCCAATCACCAATAAAAGATGGTGCAAAGGTTGGCGATATATTGACATTCAAAATCTGGGATAAGAGCGAAAATAAACTTTATGTGCTTTCCAACGCGAATAGCCTGTCACGTGAAACTGAATCAGGATTAATCTATCCTGAATTACCGCCCATATTTGAATCAGGATTTGGCGCGCAGTATGGTTTTCTTAATCTTACAGCTCGTAATCAGGACTTGAATGAAAGCATCGTTCATTTCGAGGGAATTCCCCAAAAAGGAAGCATTAAACTGACATGGTCCACTGACTGCGAAACCAACCTTTCTGGATTTTTAATTTTTCGAAAATCTCCAAAAAATCCGAATTATATTAACATTTCCGCAAATACAATTCAGACAAAAGGAAATGAATTTCTAGGTGCAGCGTATTGTTTTATTGACAATGACGTGTTAAGCAATATATTTTATAATTATCAACTGATTGGCATAGATTTCAATGGTCAACAAACCATTATTCAAACCTTAATAGATTTATCTGTCAGTCAATCCTGTCCCTCACATATGGATTTAAATGGGGATAATCAATTTGGCCTGGCAGATATCATTGAACTGATGAAAAGGATAATGCAATAATGCGCTGGATAATTACAACAATATTGACCTACTTATATGGTATTGTCGGTACAACCATAGCAGCAGCAACAGCCATGATTGTGGCATTGCTTGGAGATACAACCGGTCGTTTCTGGTGGCCCATATCCAGATATTGGTCTTATGGCCTGATGAAAGCTGCCGGTATTTCAAAAATTCATACTGAAGGCATTGAAAATATAACAGATAATATTTCTGGTGGTGTTTTGATGTCCAATCATGAAAGCCATCTTGACCCCCCAACCTTTATTTATCTTTCAAAGAATTATCCCCTTCACTTTCTCGTAAAGCATACATTGTTCTATTTTCCAATTTTTGGCCAAAGTCTTTGGGCAATGGGACATATTTATATTAATCGCAGTAACAGAGCCCATGCTTTCAAAAGCCTGGAAAAAGCGGTGCAAAGTATTGCAGATGGTAAACGAATTTATGTTTTTCCTGAGGGGACCCGCTCTCGTGATGGAAGGTTACAAAAATTCAAAAAGGGTGGATTTCACCTGGCGATAAAAGCCAAAGTTCCCATTTTTCCAGCAGCAATTGCCGGAACAAACGAAATCTTACCCCCCGGATGGATCAACCATGGCGCAGGCCCTATTGTTGTCCTTTTTGGAAAGCCTATTCCTACCGATCAGTATACCCTGGAAAATCGAAATGAGTTAGTTCAAAAAGTGTATAATGAAATTCAACGACTAAAAAATCGCGCCAACAACATCCGCAACGAACTTGTTTATGAAGAAACATTATCAGACAAATTCGTTTGAAATCCGGCTTTTTGAAAAGAATGGATTGAATTTTCAAAGGCTTTTTGCAAATCCTCAATGAGAAAATCTAATTGATTCGTTTCTTTCGTATGGATTGCTTTTTCAATTGTTCGCGCCACGCTTTCCATTTGATGTGCAGCGATATTTTGAGACATCTGAATGATAGAATATATCTCATCCAGAATTTCATTGACATGATCTGTGGATAAAGATCGCAGATTATTGATACTATCTGCTATCAGCTGGATATAATCCAAAATCAATTCCTGACAAAATGGATAATCGTGATCAAATCGATCCAAAAAATTCTGGGCATTAAAATAGATATTTTCTTTTGAAGGCAAACCATCCTTTTGTGAATCTGATTTGTTATGACAGAACTTTTTATACAATATATTGATTAACGCATTAAATTTAACAGGTTTAGATAAATAATCATCCATGCCAACATTCAGGCATTTTTCCCGATCCCCTTTGAGGGCATTCGCTGTCATCGCAATGATTGGCACATCATGGTCCAGGACTGAAGATTCGGGATCACGAATAATTTTTGTGGCAGAAAACCCATCTAAATTGGGCATCATGACATCCATAAGAACAAGATCATATTGATATTGTTTCAGTTTTGAGATCGCTTCCACACCATCATTGGCAAGTTCTGCCACACAATTCAATTTTTTTAGAAAAATAGAAACAACTCTTTGATTCACCCGAGTATCTTCGACAATTAATACGCGAAGTTTTCTTTCTTTGACAAAATCTCTAGCCAGTTTATCATCTGATTCTTTACACGCTGCCATCAGATCGTCTTTACGTTCAGTATCTTCAACAGACTGTTGTTTTCTTCTTTTAAGATGTATAATCGCAGTAAAAACAGATCCCGCATGCAATTTGCTTTGAACCTGAATGTTTCCCCCCATCATTTCAACCAACTGCTTTGTAATACTCAACCCAAGCCCTGTGCCACCATATTTGCGCGTAATGGATTGATCTGCCTGTAAAAATGGTTTGAACAGTTTTTTCAGATGTTCCTCTGAAATGCCAACACCTGTATCCTTGACGACTATCTTAATAATAACAGGATGCTGTGTTTGCAACGCAGATATGGTCACATTGATTGCCCCCGAATGTGTAAATTTGATGGCATTGCCTATCAGGTTAAATAAAATTTGTTGAATCCGAACAGGATCACCAACAAGCATTGTTGGAGTTTGAGGTTCAAAGGAGAATAACAAATCAATTTGCTTTTCTTTTGCTTTCGAAGATAAGAGCGCCACGGTTTGACGAACAAGCTTATATAGATCCAGTTCAACATTTTCCAATTCTAACTGGTTGGCTTCAATTTTAGAAAAATCTAGAATATCATTGATGATGCCTAGCAGGGTATCTGCACTGTCACTGATTGTATTGATATAGTTATGTTGATCAGACGACAGTGAAGTTTCTTTCAGAATATCCACCATACCAATAATACCATTCATGGGCGTTCGGATATCATGGCTCATATTGGCCAGAAAAATACTTTTGCTCTCATTGGCCCTTTCGGCCATATCTCTTGCAACAGTCAGGTCTTTATTCATTTGCGTTAACTGTGCTGTTCGTTTTTCAACCTCGGATTCTAAAAAGTTTTGATGATTTTTCAGGTCTTGTTCAATCTTTTTGCGTTCATGAATCTCTTTCTCAAGCTTTTGATTGGTTTCTTTCAATTCATTTAGTAATTGTTGGTTCCCTCTGATTAGCCAGAATCGTTCAAAGGCCTTTTCAATCACATCATTTAATTCTTCGTGATTCCAGGGTTTCACAAGGTATTGATAAACACTACCCTTATTGATGGAATCAATGACAGCCTGAATATCCGAATAACCGGTCAAAAGAATCCGAACCGCATCAGGATATCGATTCTTTATATTGCCGAACATTTCAGTACCCGTCATATCAGGCATCCGCTGATCAGAAACAATGACCTGAACGTCCTCTTTTGACAAAGTGTGCAAAGCCAACGAGGCATTATCTGCTACAATGACCCTGTATTTTTTACGAAACTGACGTCGAAGTGCTTTTAGAATTTCTTTTTCATCATCAACTACCAGCAATGTATTTATATCTTTTGGATTTTTCATACCTTCTACTCTTCTATTTTATACATTCTTGGGTAAACATATTTTGATGACTGTTCCACCAAATTCCGAAGATTTGGCTTCTATTGTCCCCTGATGTTCATCCACAATAATTCTTCTTGAAAGAAATAATCCCAGACCAGTTCCCTGTCCAACGGGTTTGGTTGTAAAAAATGGATCAAAAATCTTGTCCTGAACTTGTTTATCCAAACCAGTGCCAGAATCAGAAAAGGATAAATGAACAAATTTTTCATTTTCTGAGACATGAATGTGAAATTTTCCACCATCAGGCATCGCATAAATACTGTTCATGAGAATATTCATAAAAACCTGATTTAACTCAGCCGGCTTGCAATTTATAACAGGATTACAATCAAACTGACATGAAACCTCAATCTTTGAATTCTCCAATTCAGTTCTGGCAATATTCATAACACTATCAATACATTCTTTTAATGGAATGCATTTCTGAATATTTTCGTCCAGTCGAGAAAAACTTCGCAAATTATCCACAATTTTTTTTATCCGCTCCAAACCATCGCTGCATGACTGAATCATATCGACAGTATCTTCAGACAAAAAATCAAGGTCATATTTTTCTCGAATGG
>Ga0272440_1003905_pt1 | contig 10918 bp, 8 predicted proteins | sample SSMMMBAug17_FD_192440 | JGI IMG/M metagenome (GOLD analysis project Ga0272440, IMG submission 192440) | Marine sediment archaeal communities from Little Sippewissett salt marsh, Falmouth, MA, United States - SSM-MMB-Aug17 | ecosystem: Environmental > Aquatic > Marine > Wetlands > Sediment ... | reverse complement strand
CCGCCTATACCAATGTTTAGGCGGCAGAGCCGCCAAGTATGCGTTCCCAGGCAGAGCCTGGGAACGAGAAAAAGTGTTAACTACTTTTCAGCAAATATGAAGGATGCCCAAAAAATCGATGGAGTAATCATGACAAAATTTTTTAATGCTTCTGGACCCTGTCATCCTGAAAAACATTACATGATCGATATCTACGAACGTTTAAAAAAAATTCAAAAACTTATTGATAATGAACGATATTTCATTCTTCATGCGCCACGTCAAACCGGAAAAACAAGCAGTATGACACAAATTGCAAAACACTTAAATTCAGAGGGAAAATATATTGCAGTATACATTAACGTTGAATCTGCTCAGGCGGTCAGAGACGATGTGGAAGCCACAAATCGTATAGTATTAAGTGAGTTTAAGACAAATATAATGGTTAATTTGCCCAAAGCGTATTATCCTTCAGAGCAGTGCTATAAACCTTTTACAATGATATCTGGTATTACCCATTTTCTAACAAGCTGGTGTTTAGAATTACCAAAACCGCTGGTTGTATTTATTGATGAGATTGATAGCTTGATGGGCGATTCTCTATTAACAGTACTTCGCCAATTAAGAGCTGGGTATGAGCGTCGTCCAAAAGCATTTCCGCATGCGCTTTGTCTGATTGGTTTAAGAGATATTCGTGATTATCGCATTTATTCTGACCGAGAAAAACGATATATCATTGGTGGCTCATGCTTTAATATAAAAGAAAAAGCATTAACAATGGCTAATTTTACCCTTGAGCAAGTCATTCAACTATTCAAGCAACACACTGATGCGACCGAACAACAATTTGAAATAGATGCATTAAACTATATTTATTATCTAACCCAGGGACAGCCCTGGCTGGTAAATGCTTTTGGAAGGGAATTGTGTTTTGATGATCATGCTGTTGAATGGCATAAAACGATCACAAAAAATGACGTAGAAAAAATTAAGGAAATCATTATTCAACGCAGAGATGTTCACCTGGATCAATTGGCTGATAAGCTTACTGAGCCAAAGGTATCGATGATCATTCAACTGATTATTACAGGTGAAAGTACTGATTTTAATCAGAAAATTGAAAATGATGATTTTCAATACCTGATCGATTTAGGGCTGATACGAATTGGAAATTTTGGTTATGAAATTGCCAATCCGATCTATCGTGAAGTCATTCCAAGAGTGTTAACAAGAAATCTGGAACAAGTATTGGGTCAAAACCCCGTATGGTATATCAAAACAGATGGTAAACTAGATATTGAAAAACTATTGAATGAATTTATAAAGTTTTATAAAGAACATAGTGAGTTGGTTACAAAGCGAAAACTCTACACTGAAGCAGCACATCATCTATTGTTTATGGCATGGATTCAAAGAATAGTAAATAGTGGCGGTCGGATATCAAGAGAATATGCAGCAGGCTTAAAACGTTTAGATATGCTAGTTGAATTTTCCGGTGAACGTTTTGCTTTTGAGTTAAAACGCGACAGTAAAAATGCACTTCAAGAAGGTAAAAACCAACTAAAGGAATACTTAGACCGTTTAACTATGGATTCAGGTTACTTAATCATATTCAATAGAAAAAATCCTGTTAAATGGGATAATGTAGGAAAACGAGTTCATATTGAATTTTCGGGTAAAAAAATATCTGTGTTATATGTCTAATTGTTATTTTTTATAATATAAAAGAGAGGAAAAAAAATGCAACAGATCATTCACGAAATTTTAAATGCCAGCCTTTCAGTCAAGCAAAAAAGCATTGAACAAAGTGCTGAAAAGTTGGAAAAATGCGCCCAAACCATGGCAGAATGTCTGACAGCCGGCCACAAAATTTTACTTTTTGGCAATGGCGGCAGTGCTGCAGATTCCCAGCATCTTGCTGCCGAATTTGTCAATCGCTTTCAGATTGAACGCCCCCCATTGGCTGCCATTGCGCTGTCAACAGATACTTCTATTTTAACCAGCATTGGAAATGATTACCATTTTAATGACGTTTTTTCCAAACAGATCAAAGCCATTGGCAAAAAGCATGATATTGCCTGGGGAATCAGCACCAGTGGCAACTCTGCAAATGTTGTATCTGCATTAAAAGTGGCTAAAGAAATGCAGCTGATAACGATCGGCATGACAGGCGAAGGCGGCGGCAAAACTGCAGAACATGCGGATATTTTATTATCAGTAGCATCAACAGTAACCGCACGCATTCAAGAAACCCATATCACCATGGGGCACATTTTGTGTGATCTCGTGGATCGGATTTTATTTCCATGATACAGAACCAACCAGACATTGATTTTTCCAAATTAAAAACATTTTCAATCCATGATCGGAAAAGCAAGGTTTCTCAGGATGATTTTGCTACCCCCTGGCAATCCGGATGTACATTTCAGCAGTTTTTAAATGGCCTGCCCAAAATTTTAGCGGGTGCGGATATCCGAAAAACCATTGATGCCATTGTATGTGCTGTAAAAAATAAACGCACAGTCATGCTTTCGATGGGCGCTCATGTGATAAAAGTTGGCTTGAACCCCTTGCTTATTCAGCTTTTAGAAAAAGGGATTATTGATTCAATTGCCATGAATGGTGCGGGGATCATCCACGATACAGAAATTGCTCTTGCCGGAAAAACCTCTGAGGATGTTTCCGCTGCCCTGGGTGATGGTCAATTTGGGATGGCCAGGGAAACAGCAGAATTTCTTTGCAATGCCATTGATACAACAACTCACACTCAAAAAGGCTTGGGGGAGGCAATTGGTCAGGCCATTCTCGATGCCAATCTTCCCCATGCCAATCAAAGTCTGACAGCCAGTTGTGTGCGCCTGGGCATACCGGTTACTGTCCATGTTGCCTTTGGAACCGATATCATTCATATGCATCATGGGTTTAATCCATCAGCAGCAGGCAATGCCACATACAAGGATTTTCAAACATTTTCATCCATTGTCGCAACCTTGAAACAAGGGGTTTACATGAACATGGGCTCTGCGGTGATTATGCCGGAGGTTTTCCTGAAAGCCCTGACCTTAACACGAAATTTGGGCTATGATGCGCACTCATTTACAGCGATCAATATTGATTTTATTCGTCAATATCGTTCGTTGACCAATGTAGTGAACCGCCCAACAGAGTCCAATGGGGTTGGGATAAATATTGTGGGGCATCATGAAATATTGTTTCCGATGATTGCCTGGGGGGTAATGGAGCAGTTATCATCAGTCGGATGCATTCCCATAAAATCGAACATTTTATAAGATAAGGAACACTCGAAAAATAAATTCCTCATTTAATAATTGTTCTTTTTCATGCACCTTCACAAAAAAAATTAGTTAACAATTTACCTAAAACAGGAATGTTTTTATTGTCAAAAAACTCTCCATGTTTGCCTGGCAGCCATTCAACTAAGGGGATAGATTTAAATCTTTTTTCCCAACCTGATTTGTGCCAGTTAAATTTTTTATAAGCATGCAGGTGACTATTTTTTCCATAAAGCAATAGCATTTGACAGGAATAGTCGAATAGTTTGTTATTAAAATATTCCATAATACATAATTTGCTGATTCTTTCATTTCTTTGGATAAGCTCATGTGCAACGTGTACCATGATATTTGCACCACCGCAATTACCCCCAAGGTAATATGGACCATGTGGTTGAATGGTTTGTATTTCATGAACATAATGTTTTGCAATTTTCTCAACAAACGAAGCAAAAGGTTTTATCATGTTAATACCAGAGTATAAACAATATAATGGCTGATCGTTTGGAAGATGTTTCATTAGTGCCAAAGGCTCTGTTGGAAGATCATTAAAGCACCAAAAAAGAGATCTTCTGGTTCCATCGTTATTAAATACTGATGTTAGATAATCAGAGTCAATAGTTTGCAGTTTGCTATTATTAACAACATAAGCTAACTTATCAAAAATATCATGCTTGAGAATGGCAGTGGGCTTTTTCAGCTTTGGATCTGTCAACTGTCTTAAATTGATTATATTGTTTGCCATTTGTTCAACCGTCGTAATATTTGAAATCATTTGTACAGAAAACTGGTGACCCAGTTGTTTTTCTATTTCAGAAATGATTGTAACAGCATGAATTGAATCACCACCTAACTCAAAAAAATCATCAGTTACACTCAAACCTTTAATTTGGAGTACTTCCTCCCAAATTTTCAAAATAGTAGACTCCGTTGCATTTTGAGGATAAACAAATGTTGAACGAAGCCTGTTTCTATCAAAGGAAACTTCAGGTAGTTCATGATAATTGGTTTTAAAATTAATCAGCGTTGGCAGTTTATCCATAAAAACAAACCACCTTGGAATCATATAAGATGGAATTTTTTTTGAAAGCTGGTTTCTTAATGATTGAAATGTTAGGCGACCTTTTGTTTTTTCAACAATATATGCAGCAATCTCTTTCTCTTTTTGTTTATTTTCAATGAGTTTTGCAGCGACTTCTTTAATGTCTTCCAGTGAAGAGATTACCGCTTCTATTGCTTCCAATTCAACACGATACCCTCTTATTTTTATCTGTCTATCTTTCCTTCCAACAAGTTCAAGGCATCTATCAGGTCTCAACAAACCCAAGTCGCCTGTTAAAAAAATTCTTTTTTTACTTCCCTGTGGATCGGGGATAAACTTTTCTTTCGTTAATTGAGGATTTTTCCAATACCCTTGAGACAAAAAATGACTTCTAACTGCGATCTCTCCAATTTTTCCTTGAGGCTCAGGATTACCCGAATTATCCAGTATAAGAACTTCCTTATTTTTTACCGGGAAACCAACTGGTACGATGCCTTTTTTAAATATATAGTCTTTGGTTATTTGTACTCTGGTTATTCCAAAGGTCTCTGTTGTTGAGTAAACTATGAACAAACGAGAATTATTCGAAAATTTTTCACGAAACTTTTCAATATCACTTGGCAAAATAGTCTGACCATAAAGCAATACATTACGAAGATATGGCAAATCATTTTTATTTTGGATAGCATCAGTCATCTTTCTGAATAAAGATACCGGTGGTGCTATTATTGTTATTTTATTTGTTTTCAAAAAAGAAATTAGATCAGAAAGGGAAGTGGTGGCAGGATTATATGGATAAACCGTTGCGCCTTTCATCAGTGGTACTATTATTCCTGAAATATTAAAATTTGTAAGAACAGCAACTCTCTGATCAGGCGCAATGAAACTATGTCTATAATTATTTAGATATCGCAAATGATTTATTTCTATTGCTTTTGGAGAGCCTGTTGTCCCTGATGTAAATTGTATGGATAATGTGTTTCCAGATTTAATTCTTTTTAAGCGATAATTTGCATGACCATTTTTTCTCACATGTTCCACACTTAATACTTTTATTTTTTTTTCTTCAATAGAGTCTATCAATATCTTGAACTCGGATTCATTGTGGTCATTAATGATTATCAATTCCGGTTCTGATATTTTTAGAATTTCAAGTACTCTACTTTTTGGATATGACTGACTTAAGTAAATATAAAAGCTACCTGCTTTCAAAATTCCAATTGTTGAAATGATTAATGATATTAAGTCAAGATCTGGCGACAAAATAATGGGTATTTTAGAAGATATGTTTAAATTAATTATCGCATTTGCCAGCTTGTTTGATTCCAGATTCAATTCTTTATAAGTAATTTTGTTATCAAGTGTTTGAACTGCAAGTGCATTTGGGTGTTGTCTTGATGTAATCATAAATCTTCTATGAACAGAATCAAATAACTCTCCACATTCAAATAAAGTTCTTTTCTTAATCAGTTCAAGACGGCCATTTTGACTTAATAATCCCATATCTCCTGTCAAAAAAATTTTTCTACCGCTTTTATCATCAGGGGCGGATAAAAATTTTCTTTGCGTCAATTTTGATCTTTTCCAATATCCAGGAGACAAGCAAGAACTTTTAACTGCAATGTTACCTGGTTTTCCAGGAACTTCAAGGTTGCCAGACTCATCCAATATTAAAATTTCATTTTTTTTTAAGGGAAACCCAACCGGAATCGTGTTTCTTTTCAACTTATACCTGTTCGTTATTCTTATTTTCGTGATTATATGCGTTTCTATGGTTGAGTAAAATATTGATAAGCTACAAGTCTCAGGAAATGATGAACTAAAGCTTTCAATATCGTTAAATGTTATCGCTTTAGCATTAAGCATTACAATACGAAGACTTGGAAGATAATTTTTGTGTGGCATATTTTTAGCCATTTTTCTGAAAAATTTTATCGGAGGTGTTATGTTCGTTATGTTATTTTTTATAAACCAGGAAAAAAAATCAGGAATGTTAATATCAGAAGTATATAGAAAAAGGGTTGCACCTTTCATTAAAGGGACAAATACACCTAAAACATTTATGTTTACACAAACAGCTATTTTATTTTTATGGGAAATGTTACTGTCTCGCCAAGCTATAAGAAAACTTAAATGATCAATAATCGTTCCTATAAGCTGATCTGATTTATCTGAATTAAACTGAACAGACAAGTAACAGTTGGATTTCATTTTTTTTTCACAATAGTTGTCTTGAACGTTTTCTTTGACATGCTCAAGACACAGCAAATCAATTCTTTTTATTGAATTTTTTAGCAACTGTTTGGTTTGTAATTTATTCTGCTCATTGATAATCATCAATTGGGACTGAGATTGTTCTAGGATTTTATATTGATTCTTTTTTGGAAAAGAATCACTCAAATAAACAAAAAAATGACCTGCTTTCAGTATTCCAATCACTGAGATGATTAATGAAATATAATCCAGACTAGGCGCTATAATTATTGGAATATCTTGGGATAAGTTTAAATCTTTTATTGCATTAGATAATTTATTTGATTCCTGATTCAACTCTGCATACGATATTATTCTATCAAGTGTTTGAACGGCTACTTGATCTGGAAATCGTTGTGCCATTTTAATAAATATACGATGTACAGAAAATGGCCATCCCTCAGACTCATATAACAAATTACTTGTAATCATTGTTTAAATCTGTGGGAAATATTTAGTGGATCAGGTTCCCATAAACCATCTCTTATTCTTCCCTTACAACAGAAGCATTCCCCACATGGTTTGTTGTTTGGCCTGTATTCCCTACATGACCATGTTTTTTTTAATATATCCGCATATCCATTTTTTGTTGCTATTTCAAGCATTTCTTTTCTTGTTACATGTAAGAGAGGAAACATAAACTTTTGTAAATTGTAAAGACTGTTTATGCTGTTTTTATCAAATAACTCAGAAGGAAGATCTTTTTTTAGCCTGTAAACATCTTCATATTTTTCTGCATAGGGAATCAGGCTATCACCAACAGTATTATAACCATCAGGAGATTTCTCTATACAAAGTTCAATTGGTTTATCCACTTTATCAGAAATAAGCCTAAGTAAACTATACTGTCTTCCCTGGTTAATCCCAGGGCCTAGAGGTTTTTCTTCTTCCTTCCAATCAGAATCATTCTCTCGACAGGGAATAAACCTGATTGGTAGTAATCTGCTATACAATTCAGGGAATTTCGATGATAAGGAATTTCGAATATTTTCTAATTCTTGAATTTCATGAAGCATTGCAGGTTTTTGAATATGATTGGGTTTGTCAAAGGTAGATTTAATGATTTCATTTTGCCATCCCATGTGTGTCGCATAAATAGGCTGTACAAATTTATTACTAAATAAAACCTGGCAAACACGAAAAGTGGAATCCCATCCACCTGTCCATAAAATATGCCGAATATTCATCAAAAAAAATCCTCCACATTGTATCCAAATAGTTAGTCTCTTAGGAACTAAAAAATATCATATGAGAAATGAAACGTATTTGTATTCAGTTCGAATTAAGTGGTTCATGATTCAAAAAAGGTTTTTCAAACCAGACACCATCACGTTTCCTCCCTTTACACGAGAAACATTTACCACATTGCGAATTATCCGGGCAAAACCTGAGACAACTCCAAGTCATTTTTAGAATATTGTAATAGCCTGAAAGTTTAGAGAGTTCTTTCATTTTAGAACGACTTGTGTGTAGAAGTGGAAAATGAAAATGAATAAAGTTTACGAGGCCTTTCGTACTGAGCTTATCAAGTTTGTCCTGAGGTAAATCATCCTCAAGACGATAAACATCATCAATTTTTTTAGCATAAGGTATGATACTATTACCCACTTCATTATGATCTGATTCTGATTTTTCAATACATAACTCAATGGGTTCCTTCCATTTGGCTGCAATTGAACCCAGTACACTATATTGCCATCCTTCAGTTAAACCGGGGCCTTTTGGCATATCGAGCTTACTGTTTGTTTTTGCAGAAGAGATAATCTTGAGCCTTTTAAGTCGCGTTGATGCTTCAGGAAAACTATTTTCCAGTTGATATCTGATTAAATCTATTGCTTGAAGCTCATGGACTATATTGAGTCTTTCCCCGCCAGCTTTACGCATAGATGTAACAAAAATCGGTTGAACCAATTGTTTTTTATCAATAATAAGCTGACAAACTCTGAAAGTTGAGTCCCATCCTCCTGTCCAAAAAAGGTGTTTATATTTCATAATTTAAAAGATCACTCCATATATTAGTTTGAATTTCTGTTTTCATCACACGAGTAAAAATTCGTGAGCTGGTAAGCTTCTAAAAATGATTGCGCATCAAGTCCTTTATCTTCACAAGAAAAAAAAGAAAAAAGTTTTTTGTTACCAAACAACCTTTCAACGCCCTGGCCTGTGAATCGCCTTTTGGGTAACTGATAATCAGATGGCACATCACTGTTGCATTTAAAAAAATTAACACATTCTTTCATAACCGATGCGGTATGCAGTAACAATCTTTCATAGCAAACAAATTTAACTCTCGGGTTGTTATCAAAGGCAGCTATATACGAACAAACAAACTTTTTATGTTCTTTGTAAGCGGGTTCATAATACGCAGGGTCAATATCATAGAGCCCATTTCCATGAGAATAATGTTTTTTATATGCATTAACAGTATCTTCTGGATTCCTAAGTAGGATAATCATGCCTTTGCTATATGGCAAGTATTTCTTTATAATATGAATATGCCTGTCAACAGGTATGATCGCCTGTTTATAAAGCGTCGTTTCTGACAATAGAAAGCGCATGATTAAACGCTCAGGCAAATCATTCGTATCCGGATGAATTCGCGATAGCGTTGGATACTCAGGATGGCACACAACACTCTTTGGTGGAGGGGCTCCTCGGCCACCTTTTAAAACATTTAAAACATATGATTTATGTGGTTCCAATTGTCTTTGAATTGTGTATATGCCCATTAGATCACTTAAACCTCTTGCAAATGCAGAACTAGCACTTTTAGGCTGACATGCTATTAACATTAAAACTCCTATAATCTTAATTCGTAAAAAACTTGAATTGTATTTTTGTGAAGTTAAATAATTAACTTTTATCATAAATTATCTAACGTGGCCATTATTTTTTCATTTTTTCATTTTGTTTTATATTTTTTCATTTCATAGCAACTTCCGATTTGCTTATTTATATTTAAAGATAAGTGAGGCTATTTTCTAAAGATTGAATCCTACGTTCCTTGTTTTGTATTAACTTTGACTGTTCTGCAATTTTTTCCTCTTTTGCTTGTAATTCTTTGGTCAGGCGATTTTTTAAAGCCTGAATTCTATGATCCTTGTTTTGTATTAATTTTGACTGTTCTGCAATTTTTTCCTCTTTTGTTTGTAATTCTTTGGTGTGGTCCAATACTATTTGTGGAAGAGATGTCATTTCCTCATACTCGCAAAATATTTCCCTTAATAAGTCGAGTCTTTCATATATAGCCTCAGAGCCAAAACTATTTTGATATTTCATTATTTTTTTAATAAACTTTGGGCATTCATCAGATTCAACTTTAACATCAACATTATTATGTTTTAAATCTGGATCAACAAAATCTTCTATTTCTTCTTTGTGCGTTTCTAACAATTGAGAAAAATTTAACTCCAACTTGTCTGAAATATTTTTTATGCTTGAGTATGGATTTAAGACAACATTATCAAATAACACAAACACTCTTTTATGATTTCTACTGTAATATTCTCCGAATAAAAAATATTTTGTCCACAAAATGAAGCTTTTTGAATACGAAAAAGTATTTCTTTTATGTAAAGAGTTCGCAACTTCTAGTGGGTTGCGCCAGGAAATAATAACCATTATTTCAATATTTAATGATTTGAGTACCTGACTGTAAAGCGGAAAGAGCAGACAAATTCGAGGATCCTTAATTGCAAAAAAATCACTCTGACCGAATTCATCAATAATTATCTCTTTTAACTCATCCAAATATTGAATGGACTTAGTTGGTAGTTTATTTGAAACAAAGATATCATCCCATGAACTTTTCAATTGTTTAAGAACTTTTTCATTAAATTCATAAATTTTTTGATTTTCAAAAAAACCCTTAGGATTATCAGTATTTGAAGGCATTAATTCTCTGCCCAAATGAACATTTAACTTGCTAATTACTCCGGTTAAGGCAGATGTTCCGCTTCTGTGCATACCTGTTATCAAAAGACATTTTTGCATTGATTTCATTTTTTATTTTGCCTTAATCATTAACGTGGCCTATAATGGTCCCCAAAAACTGGACAGTGTGTTAAGGTAATAAATGAGGCATTATTTTTTAGATTTTCCTAAGTATTTTATATATAAGCCAAAGTCAACAAAAATATTAATTAATGCAAAGCATATCAAAAAAGTGTTACCCGATCTGTAAAAAAGTCCGATTGTGATAGCGATGCACTTTCTGATTTAGATGATTATTAAGAAAATTAATGGGTTGTTGTTTTTTTTCATTAGCTTGACATTTAGGCTTGATTCTTGATAAATTTAAAAAGGTGTTAATCGAATTGTAAAAAAGTATGGTTGTGATCAATACACTTTA
>Ga0272440_1003904_pt1 | contig 10919 bp, 10 predicted proteins | sample SSMMMBAug17_FD_192440 | JGI IMG/M metagenome (GOLD analysis project Ga0272440, IMG submission 192440) | Marine sediment archaeal communities from Little Sippewissett salt marsh, Falmouth, MA, United States - SSM-MMB-Aug17 | ecosystem: Environmental > Aquatic > Marine > Wetlands > Sediment ... | reverse complement strand
GAAATAAGTCAATATATGGAGGTATTATGAAACAGGAATATGATTTTAGCAAAGGTACAAGAGGGAAGTTTTACAATCCAGATGCAACTTTTCATATACCAGTTTACTTAGAACAGAATTCTGCAGATTATCTAAACAGAATAGCTGAAAAACAAAACCTTGATATTAGTAATATTGTAAACAATTGGATAAAAAGAGACATTGCTTTTTTGAATAGCTACAATTAGAATATTTTGTAACATCACTTTCAAAATTGGTTAAAGCAAGATTCGTATCGGGGAACTTGAAAAAATTAATCCAAGAAACTATTTAAAGACTGGTAAAGACTGGGGAGACTGGGGTCAAACCTTGAATTGTGAATTATGCAGTAACGCTGCAATTGGTTAACGCTCGAAGTTCTTGGCATTTATCTCGTTAATCAAAATTGCGCCAGCTTCATAGTTGAAAATTAGCGATAAAGAGTAATGGTTTAATTTCCAATTCTTTTTTCCTATAGATTTTTCAGTAAAGATAGTATTTTTTTACAGTCTCTTCAAATTCCATCGTTTTATTCTGCCATGATTTTTCCAGCTTATCTAAATCTTCTCCTTTTTCAAGACTTTTTCTAATTTGTTGACTACCTAAGATTAAATCAATGGGCATTTTTTCAAATTCATATTCATAGGGAGGCAATTTCCATTGAAAATCTTTTGGATATAGTTTTATTATAGTTTGAAGAATTCTTAAGCTTGTAAGGTATGAATTATACTTTTTTCTATTAACAACATGAATTTGAATTCCATGGCATAATTCTCCATACCACTTATTAAATGTAGGTTCAAAGCAAAGTGGTCTGAGGTAGACACCTGGTAAATCTCCCAGTTCATTTAACAAATGCTCTGTGTCAATAAAGGGAGCACCCATAATTTCAAAAGGCTGTGTCGTTCCTCTACCCTCAGAAATATTTGTTCCTTCCCAAATAACTTGCCCAGGATAAACAATTGCTGTGGATAAAGTAGGCATATTAGGTGATGGGGCAAGCCAGGGAAGATTCGTGTCATCATAATACATGCTCCTTTGCCAGCCTTCCATTGGAATCACTTCTAGCTCACAATGAATATTTGCTGTTTCATTTATATAACCTGCAAATTCAGCTATTGTTAATCCATGTCGCATTGGAATAGGATATCTTCCAACGAATGAGCGCCATTCAGGTTCCAAACAATTTCCTTCAATTGAGAGACCAGAAACAGGATTAGGCCTGTCTAATACAAGCACCTTTTTACCAAACTTTTTTGCTACTTCCATGCAATAAGAAATGGTATAAATAAATGTATAAACACGTGTTCCTACATCTTGAATATCTACTATCAATGTATCTATTTTTTCAAACATGTGTTGTGAAGGAATACGCGTTTTACCATATAAACTATAAACAGGTATTTTTAATTGTTTATGTACAAGGTCATCAGATTCAATCATATTATCCTGTTTTGCAGCATAATAACCATGTTGTGGTGTAAATAAAGCTTTGAGTTGTTTTGGAAAAAATTTATTTACTAAGTCAGCGGTTGATTCAAAATTACTATTTACTGATGCAGGGTTGATTAGAAGACCCAGGCGTTTTTTGGTAAGGCAAGAAGGAGGTGAATTTTTAAATTTTGTTGTTAATAAATCAATACCTGTCTTAATTGTTATTGAATTCATTATATCCACTTAATAGTATTTTTAGGGCACCCATAGGTGCCCTTTTTTTTTACTTTTTGATTTTACCAATCAGATAACTGGCAATAGTATTTTTTTGTATCTCTTTAGTTCCTTCATATAATTCAGTAATTTTAGCATCACGTGCATAACGTTCTACTTCATATTCATGCATATAGCCATACCCACCCAATAATTGAATGGCTTCGTCAGCAACTTCAACTGCTGTACGTGCTGCAATCATTTTAGCCATAGAAGTTAATTTTGGATCAATTCTGTTTTGGTCAAAATTCCAGGCTGCTTTGTATGTAATAAGCCTGGCGAGCTCTATTTTTGTTGCCATATCAGCAAGCTTATGTTGAGTAACCTGGAACTGTGCTATTTTTTTACCAAATTGTTCTCTGGATTTTACATATGCAAGAGCACGATCAAATGCGCCTTGAGCTGTTCCTAAAGCTTGTGCTGCAATTGTAATTCGACTTTCATCAAAAAATTCAAGCACTTGATAAAAACCACGATTTTCTTTTCCAATCAGATTTGACTGAGGTACACGAACATCTTTAAAAACAACTTCAGCAGTATCCATCATACGAATACCCATTTTGTGACCAACACATGTTGTAGAAACTCCAGCTCGATCAGCTTCAACCAAAATTGTGCTCATACCTCTATGGGATGGAATAACATCCAAATCTGTTTGACATAAAACAATATAAAAACCTGCCAAAGGACCACCATTGGTTATGAATATTTTACTTCCATTGATGATCCAATCGTCACCATCTTTAACTGCAGTGGTATCCATTCTGGTAATGTCTGACCCATGATCAGGTTCTGTAAAAGCACCACATGACAGATACTCACCTTCAGCAACTTTTGTAAGATATTCTTTTTTTTGTTCTTCTGTGGCACAACGCATAACAATTTCAGATGCAAAGCCAGCTAATATTACGCAAGCTCCCACTGATGAATCGCCACGGCATAATTCTTCAGCAACAATGGTATTTTCAACAACACCAAGGCCCTGTCCTGAACATTCTTCTGGAAAATGAATGCCAATAAATCCTAAATCAGCGGCCTTTTTCCATATATCAACTGGATATTCGTGCTTTTCATCCAGTTCTAAAATAATTTCTTTTTTAAATTCACCTTTGACAAACTCTCGAATTGCTTTTTGAATTCCTTTTTGTTCTTTTGAGAGTTCAAAATCCATATTTTACCTCCTGAATGGTTAAAATGTTATATTTCATGTATTAAATTATGTTTCATTATTAAAATAAAAAATTATATGCTATTTTTGCATACCCAGTTCAATTAAACGATCTAAGAGTTGACTGAAGTTTAAACCTGCAGCCTTTGCAGCCTGTGGCAACAAACTAGTTGGAGTCATTCCTGGAATGGTATTAGTTTCAAGAATATATATATCACCATTATTAATAATCATGTCAGTTCGACTACATCCCCAGCACCCCAGTGCTTTATGTGCTTTTATTGCACATTCTTTAGTTTTTTGAGTAAGTTTATCGTCAATGCGCGCTGGACATATTTCTTGCGTTGCTCCTGGCTTATACTTTGCTTCATAATCAAAAAAACGATATCCCTGGTTTGGAACAATTTCAATAAGGGGAAGAGGGGTAAGGTCATCATTTCCCAGGATACCACAGGTTACTTCTGTTCCTTGAATATAAGATTCTAAAATAACTTGACTATCATATTGAAAAGCATTTTCCAATGCAACTGAAAGTTCAGATTCTGAATAAACAATATCCATTCCTATGCTTGATCCTCCTTTTACAGGTTTTAAAATTACAGGAAGTCCAAGTTGTCGAACAGAATCTTTAGCATGTTGAAAATCATTTTGATCAATGAGAACATAAGGTGGTACTGTTAATCCTTCTTTTTCATAAAGCTTTTTTGATATAATTTTATCCATAGCAACTGCACTTGCCAAAACTCCTGAGCCTTGATATGGAACCCCCAATAGGTCAAGGAGCCCCTGTATTGTTCCATCCTCTCCATATGGCCCGTGCATAATAATAAGTGCAATATCAATTATTGAATTTTCTTCTACAATTTTTGCAATATCTGTTTTAGGGTCATAACGAATTATATTATATTTTTCCTTATCCAAAGCTTTATAAACCTCATCTCCGCTTTTGATGGAAACATCACGTTCTGATGAAATTCCGCCAGAAAGTATTGCAACTGTTATCTTCTGCATTTTTATTTCCTTAATATTTATTCTTCACTTAATATTTTTTCTTTTAAACGATTAAACTCTTCTTCAGTAATCCGCCCCTTGTCTAATAAGTCTGCCAATCGTTGAATATCATTAACTGAATTATTTGAAGCGATTTCAGTATAAGGGAGCGCCATAGTCTTATCATACCCAAGAGCAATGGGTTGATCATTTTGAGCACTAACCTTAAAAACAGCGGATCCACCTAAAAAAGTTATTTCAAGAGCCCGACCTGAAAAAGCTGGATCATTCAGAATATCTTTTAGTTTTTGACTATTTTTTTTCAAACGTCTGAAAAAATACCAGCCAGAAAAAAATGTCAATCCAATTCCAATCAGAACTACCAAAAGCATATGATGTGCAATGCTACGAAAAAAAATAATGAGCAAAACAAGAAGAGAAATGATCAATGCATGCAATATAATTATTGAATATGCAAGAAAAACACCTCCCGTTAGGCTGGAACCTTTTTCACTTTTATTCATTAAATAGCGCCTTTCTGTTACAAATGTTTTTCTTTTTCTACTCGCAAAATTAGACGATCAAAATAATGTTGAGGACATTCCATGTCTGCTGAATTGTTCCTTGAAATATTCAATTTCATAATCAAAAAATTGAGTTTTTTAATAGTTTTATATTTTTCTTTAGTATCAGTCATGTTTTTAAGTAAGGCTTCTGTATTTTGAATTTCTTTTTTTAGTTCCAATTCTGGAGGTAAACAATCTGCATTTTTTAAAATTTTATATGCCAGTTTTAAATCATTGTTAAGATCTGGCATAGATTCTTGGGGCAAAGGTACACCTTTACCTGGCAGATGATTAAAAACTCCCTTTTTTTGAGCTTTTTTAATTCGTTCTTCAACAATTTTTTCAAAGCCTGTAATCATACTAATTTATTTCACTTTAAATGATAAAGAGTCCTTATATACAACATTTTTTTATGAAATACCATAAAAAACCCTATTTAGTTTATCAAAAAAAAAGCCTGATACCATTTTTTATGATATCAGGCTTAAATATGAAATGGCGATGCAGGGATTTGAACCCCGGACACTGCGGATATGAGCCGCATGCTCTAACCGACTGAGCTACATCGCCTTGATTATCTTAATAAGAAAATAAATTTTATAAAAACAAATTATATAACAATTTATTTTTTTTCTGTCAAGATAATTTAATAGGAATTAAGAGTGCCATATCTTTCTTCAGCAGCTTTTTTTCCTGAAATCATAGCAGATAGATCTCTAACAAATGAAAGCATAGTTGAAGACAAACTAGACAAATCATCTGAAGCTTCAGCAGTCTCTGAAGATACTATTGCAATTTGTTGGGTAATGAGATCTATTTCAGTCAAAGCTTTATTAATCTCATCAATACCAATAAATTGTTCTTTATTAGCATTTGAAATTTCACTAATAAGGTTCTCAGTTTTTGCTACTGCTTCTACTACCCCCGAAAAGTCATCATAAGTGGTTTGTACCAAGGCAGAACCTTCATTTACTTTTTTCACAGTACTTTCAATTAAAGATGCCGTATTACGAGCAGCCTCAGCAGAGCGCATAGCCAGATTACGAACTTCATCCGCAACAACTGCAAAACCAGCACCAGCTTCACCAGCACGAGCAGCTTCCACAGCAGCGTTTAAGGCTAATAAGTTGGTTTGAAATGCAACTTCATCAATATTTTTAACAATTTTTTGTGTTTCTGTACTTGCTTCTGAAATTTCACTCATAGAATTTTTTACACCAATCATAGATTCATTTGAACGAGAGACAACTTCATTTGATTCTTTGATAAATTCATTAGCTTCTTCTGCATTTTCTGAATTTTTATGACTCATTGATGTTAATTCTTCTAAAGCTGAGGATGTTTCCTCTACGAACGAAGCCTGAGATCCTGTGCTCTCAGACAATTGAGAACTACTATTAGAAACTGTAGTTGATGCTTTGTCAATTTTTTCTGAAGATTCAGTTAAGCCCTTAATAACTCTTATTAGAGGTTCAATGATAATTTTTCGAACAATAAGTATTAATGATATAGCCAATAATATATTTTGAAAAATCATTTTGATAAAAACAATAATAGATGCTTTATAAAGAGCCTTTTCCATAAATTTAGGTGTATTTATTACATCAATTGTTCCCAGAACTTCATTTTCTTTCTGTAATTTTCTAGTAATTTTTATGTACTTATCTCCTTCAACTATTTTATCTGTTTCAATAATATTCCAATCCTTATCTCGAATACGACCTGTAGATACTTTTTCAGAATTACTTTCCTTGACAATAACAGCATAAATTCGCTTTTCCGCCATTTCAGCTCTGATAATTTTATCAATTTTATCCATTTCCATATCCCACAGAGGGTCCACAAGGGTTTTTGATAAACGATTCGCAATAATTGTCCCACTTTCTTTAAGATCAGATGTCATTTCTTTTTTTATTTTCACATAATCAAAAAGGCCAAAGCCAATCAATACAACTGAAGTTATTAATATAACCAGTAAAATAGTTTTGCCTTGAATTCCTAAGCTGGTTAATGAAAATGATTTCATAGGCACCCCTTTATTATTTTTTTATTAAGATTGATGTTTCAATTTATTTTATATATTTATTTTTAATTTTTTCAGCAGTGCCTTCTGAGTGAAGCTCATCCAGAGCGCTTTGCAACTTTTTAATAATGCTTTCATCAGTGCTATGATGGAATGCAAACCCCATTGGTGTTGGTGGAAATTCAAAAACAACTTCATATTTAGCTGGGTCTATTCCTACTTCTTTCATTTTAGTTGTTGCTGTTGAAAATGAATATGAAATTAGATCATATCGTCCTTTTTCTAATTTTTTGACAAGGCTCACTGGATTTGGAGCTTTATCAAATTTCAATGAATTTACTCCAGCTTCTATGAGTAAGCCTTCTCCAATATCGCCTCTAACAACTCCATATTTACCATTAAAATTCTTTAATTCTTCAATTGAATTAAATACTATTTTTTTACTTTTTCGTGCGATAATATGATTTTCTGGTTCTTCGGTAATAAGGGGAATAGGGAAAATAAACTTCCAACCCAGTATATTTTTTCGCTCATTGGTTATTGTTGTTGAAAAAAGACAGGTACCTGGTTTTGTTTTCAACATTTTTACACCACGTGCCCATGGAAAAACTTTGATGTCTTTGGCAGTTTTGTTTAAACCAATTTTTTTCCAGATTGCGAGTAGAGTATCTACAGCTATTCCTTTAAGATCACCTTTTTCTTGATAATTGTATGGAGGATACTCTTCTGTAATCCATTGAATGTTTTCAATTGTTTGAGCTATGCTTACATTTGAAAATAATACAATTAAAGTAACTATGATATAATTTTTCATGATGTCCACTTACTTTTTATATATAAATATGTTTAAATAATTTTTATTTTTACCAGCATTTACCCTTTTTTTCATGTAATGATCCCATTGCTTGTTCCCACCTTGTAATTTTTCGTGTAGTATTACTCAAGGCTTCCATAACGTCATTACGTTCAAAGGGCTTTGAAATAAAATCATTAGCTCCTGCCTTATAAGCTTCTAATAAAACCTGTGACTGATCTGTTGCTGAAAGAACAATTACCTGAACAATTGGATATTTTTCCCTGATGGCCTTAAGCAGTTTTATACCATCCATTTTGGGCATATGAACATCTGTAATAACAATTAATCCATATTCTTTTTCTAATATTTCCAAAGCTTCTAAACCTGTATGAGCAGAAAAAATTTGCCAATCAGGAAGCATTGCTTTAAGTAAAGCATGTGCTGTTATGTCATCATCAACAAATAAAATGCGTTTCATTGTCTGTTCCTTTCAAAATTTCAAATTGATTTGAATAAACATAGCTAATTTGTATAACTAATTAATAATTGTAGTATAAAAATTTATTTATAATATATCAAGAGTTTTATTTATTTATAAAACATTAAAAATATTGATTGACAATTTCCACTGTAACCTCTTAATAAATGTCATCAATAATCCTTAAAAAATTGATAATAACCTGAACCGTTCATTTAAAACGGGCAATCTATGAAGAAAAGGCAGGGGTATGAAAAAAAAATATAAAAGTAAAATTAATATGTTACAGGAAATTGCTTTAAAAGGTTTGGCTGAGGGAAAATATGATTCAGTGATAAAGATAATAAATAAAATTATTGAATTCAGGCCTAAAGATGCAAGTTTATTTTATAATAGGGCCCTGGCCTACTATGGCAAAAAAGATTACCCTCATGCAATTGAAGATTATTCCAAAACAATTCGCATGGATCCAAAATTTGAAAAAGCGTACAATAATCGTGGATTGGTATATTTTGAACAGGGAAATTATGATTGGGCAATTGAAGATTATAACAATGCGCTTAAAATAAATCCTAAGTTTGATAAAGCTTATTATAATCTGGGAGTTGTCTATTATATAAAAGGTGATAATAGAAACACTCTTACCTATTTTGCAAAAGCTGTTAAATTAAATCCTAATTATGATAAAGCGCATTATAACCTTGGTGTGGCTTACTTAGAAAAAGGTGACTTTTTAACTGCAATTCGCCACTATAGCCGGGCTATTGCCTGTAATTCAAAGAATGAGCATGCCTTTTTTAATCGAGGGGTAGCTTACTCTGGAATAGGTAAAACAAAGGAGGCTTATAAAGATTATTCTAATGCGATAAGTATTAACGACACTTATTATAAAGCTTATAATAATAGAGGAATTATTTTAGCAAAAGCAGGTCAAAATCAACTGGCACATCAAGATTTTTCCAAAGCTATTGCATGCAAAAATATTGATGAAAAGGCTTTTTACAACAGAGGATATGTAAATAAAAAAAGAAACCAATTGGATGATGCTTTTAAAGATTTTTGTGAAGCAATGAAATTGAATTCTAAAAGCACTAATGTTAAACATGCATTTCAAAATTTTACTCAAATGAGCCTATCATCAGATCCAACTAAAAAACACGTTGGTCTGATGTATCAATATCAGGGAGAGAATAAAAAAGATATTTTAAAACTTTCAAAGAAAGTTCAGTTAACTGGCGATGAAAGTTATATTATTTATAACCGAGGTTTAGTTTATTATTGCCATAATGAAAATAAAGAATCCATAGCTTCATTTACAAAAGTTATTGAAAAAGATCCAAATGATGACAAAGCATACAATAATAGAGGAACAGCATTGTTCAATGGTGATGCTATGAAAGAGGCATATAAAGACTTTTCAACTGCAATAAAAATTAATCCAGAAAATAATAAAGCATTTTTCAATAGAGGTTTATTATTATGTCAGAAAGGAGCACTGAAAGATGCTATAAAAGATTACATGTCAGCATTAAAACTTGACCCCAAAAGTTCGGTTCTACATTTTAATATTGCTTTGACCCACTATTACCTTGGAGAACCAGAAGAAGCCGTACAATTTTTTACAAAAGCTATACGCTTAAAACCACGTGATGACACTGCTTATAATAATCGTGGTGTGGCTTATTATAATATGGGTGACATGGATCAAGCTATTAGAAATTACGAAAAAGCCATTTCTTTAAATCCTAAGACTGCCAAAGCCTATTATAATAGGGGGCTGGTTAATGCAAAGAATGGAAATGTAACACAGTCAGTCAATGATTTTCTTTTGGCAATGAAATTACCAAAAGGTATTGAAACATTTAATATGGGAGTTGTTTATGGATTCAGGCGGAAAAAATAAGTATTTTTAATGAAATAAGGATATTCTTTTCACAATGGAAAATTTGAAATATATTATTGAAAGTCTTTTATTTGTTTCTGACACTCCAATTATGTTGAAGCAGATTCATTATATCATGCCTGATATCAAAATGTCTCAAATTAGAAAAGCTGTTGAAGAATTAACAAATGAGTACAATGAACGTGTTGGAAGTTTTTATTTAAGCAATGTTGCAGGAGGTATTCAACTTCGATCAAGGCCTGTTTATAAGGAATGGATTAAAAGATTCATAAGGTCTCGTCCAATTAGATTAAGTCGAGCAGCATTAGAAGCTCTTGCAATTGTAGCTTATAAACAACCTGTAACACGTTCTGAAGTTGATAAGATTCGTGGTGTCGATTCTGGTGCTATAATGAGATCTTTGGTTGAAAATAAATTAATTAGAATAATTGGGCGTAAAGAAGTCCCTGGTCGGCCCATGTTATATACCACATCTAAACGTTTCTTAGAAGTTTTTGATCTAAATGATCTTAAAGATTTGCCAGCCCCTGATGATCTAGAAATTAGTGAAGAAGATCAGGAAAAAATAGCTGAAAAATTTGATATTAATGAACCTGCAAAAGATGAAAATGAACCTGCAAAAGATGAAAATGACCCTGCAAACGATGAAAATGAATCTGCAACAAATGATACTTTGAACACCGGTCCAAAAGAAAATGAAATATCAGAACCAAAGGACAATTCTGAAACTCCTGACCGGTCTGAAGATGACTCGAAAACAGTCCCTGAAAGTTCTGAAACTAATGTTCTATCTGAAGATAGTCCCCTGAAAAAACCTGAAGATATAAAAGTTTCAGAAGATAATTTTGATTCTGCTGTTTTGCTGCCTGATGATACTCTCAAAAAAGACACTGAAGATATAGAAATTTCTGAAGATTATGATAATTCTGATTCTACTGTTTTACCTGATGATACTCTCAAAAAAGACACTGAAGATATAGAAATTTCTGAAGATTATGATAATTCTGATTCTACTGTTTTACCTGATGATACTCTCAAAAAAGACACTGAAGATATAGAAATTTCTGAATGTTATGATAATTCTGGTTCTACTATATTCCCTCATGGTATCACCAAAAAAGACACTAATATTATAGAAATTTCAGATGAAAAAAAAATCTCTGAAATAAAATCCTCAGAAACACTTGATAATGATGAAACTAATGCATCACCTTGATGCATTTAACATAATCATTTTTTCAATTTGTTTTCTTACAAAACGAGCTTTAAA
>Ga0272440_1003903_pt1 | contig 10920 bp, 9 predicted proteins | sample SSMMMBAug17_FD_192440 | JGI IMG/M metagenome (GOLD analysis project Ga0272440, IMG submission 192440) | Marine sediment archaeal communities from Little Sippewissett salt marsh, Falmouth, MA, United States - SSM-MMB-Aug17 | ecosystem: Environmental > Aquatic > Marine > Wetlands > Sediment ... | reverse complement strand
GCTCATTTATGTAACGCCCTTACAGGGCTTAAGAAAATTATTAAAATTTACCCAGGGCGTTGCCCTGGGCTGGTATGTATAGCCCTTTCAGGGCTAAGAAAATGCCCCCTTTTTTGAAATGCGCCCGGGCGAACCTTATGTTCGCCCTCAAACTAATAACGCTTTCGTTCCTATGTACGATGGGCGAACATAAGGTTCGCCCCTACACGTTCTTCGCACATAAGTAAATGAGGAATTTATTTTTCGAGCATTCCTAAGCATTTTTATTAATTATAATCATCCAACTTTGGTTTTTCTGGCATATTTTTTGCCCTCTCGTTCCCACGCTCTGCGTGGGAATGCATCCTGGACGCTCTGCGTCCCGAGTTTATAAATAATCGGACGTTCTGTCTAAGGAATGCTCGAAAAATAAATTCCTCATTTACTTATGTGCCAGCCCGATGTAGGGGCGAACCTTGTGTTCGCCCATCGTACATAGGAACGAAAGCGTTATTAGTTCGAGGGCGAACATAAGGTTCGCCCCTACATCGGGATGGCACATATGTAAATGGGGAACTTATTTTTCGAGTATTCCTAAGTACAATGCACTGGACGCAGAGCGTCCAATATGCATTCCCACGCAGAGCGTGGGAACGAGAGGGCAAAAAATATGCCAGAAAAAACCAAAATTGGATGATAATAATAGTCTTTATCTAACTGGATTCAGCTTGTCAAGAATATATATTCTAAGGGGCGTATGTAAAAACCAGGGGAAAATGTGGCCTTGAGCAAAAACCGAAATCCAACCAATGTCCAAAACCAATGGAGGGGCGTAGGAATTCCGGTAAATGTTCGTGTTGATCAAAGGGCGTATTCCAGGGTTATTCATCTTATTCATCTTCTTCAGTGTAATCATGGTTCAAAAAACAGAATGAACAGTTTGGTACGCATATGATTAATGTTTAATTTTTAATTAAGGAAAACTCGAAAAATAAGTTCCTCATTTTCTTATTTGCCAGCCCGATGTCGAACGAATAACGTATTCGTTCCTATGTACGATGGGCGAACATAAGGTTCGCCCCTACACGTTCTTGGCACATAAGTAAATGGGGAACTTATTTTTCGAGTTTTCCTTAATAATTAGCTTTTGGGTATTGAGGGCGCTTTAGCGTCCTTTCTCAATTCAGCGTTGGACTTTAGCCCTACGCTGTTCTTGGGGTTGCCGAAATCGAGCATTCCTTGTATGAAATTCATTTCCCCTAAACTGTACCTACGCCCATATGAAAAATGCCAAAAATTTAGGTGGGATATTATTTGTTATATAATATAGTTATAATTAATCTACGTATTTAATATACATGTTTTATACTCAATTTTAAATTATTGACCAGTCTGTCATATCATAGTATTCGACACATTTTTAAGCAGTTATATAGTTATGATTAAAGTACGTAATTAATATACATTTTTTATACTCAATTTTAAATTATTGACCAGCCTATCATAAGTATAATAATTATTTATAGTTAATGCAGTTAATACTTTAACGAATCAACAAAGAGAAACACATGCTAACATTTATATTTCTTATAATATTATTATGTATCTTGTATTTTATCGTTCGTAAAGTAATCAGACAAAAATTGATTATCGAACATTTAAAAACTGAATTGAATGATTGCAAGAATAATACCAAAGAAAAAGCATAACAAAAGAAAGTTGAGGTTAATATGATGGATACGATTAAAGAGAAATGTCCGCAGAATTTTAAAGTCTGGGTATCGTTTCTGATGGGTATGGTTGTAATTATTATTGCCATAGTGGTATTTGACAGTGTTCTGGTGAGAGGTCGCATCGGGCAGGTTCAGGAAAATCCGCGAGAAATTACGATAGAAACGCCTGCATCAAATGTAAATGTTGAATATGTTAAAACTGTCAGTTCCACAAAAGACAGTGCGCCACAAGCATGGCTGGGAATTGAACCGATTGATATCAATTCACAAATGGCGGATCAGATGGATCTGGATATCAAAGGCGGAGTGCTGGCCAGTCAGGTTGTTCCAGGGTCGCCTGCTGAACAGGCCGGGATATTACGCGGGGATATTCTTTATGAATTTGAATATCGTGATATAAAGGATACCGACCATCTGGAACAAATGATTGAAAAGACCGATCCTGGGGAGCGTGTAAAAATTGGCTTGTTTCGACAGCGTGATCGCATGGTTATTTATGTGCTTCTGGGTGAACGATCGGCTGTTTCGGATCCATCACTTCGCACTATTTCGGGTGATACAACTGATCAATCACAGTGGGGTCTGGTAGTCTCTGAATTAATGCCTCAAATATGTACCACTTATGGTATTCCTGCCAATGAACAGGGCATTCTTATCCTGAAAGTCATTTCAGGAAGTCTGGCGGAAAGAGCGGGTGTAAGAAAAGGCGACTTGATTCGTTCGATCAACAATACACCGGTTTATCGCATGTCAGATTTTTTTGATGCTCTGGCTTCTTCAAGTAATCAACTCCTACTCAATGTTTTGCGGCAGGGTTCAGAAATCTATATCACAGTAACCAGTTCAAACAAAGGGTCTGATTCAGCATATTATCAACAGGATTCTTCTGTTGTTGTTGCTGCCCAGGAAGGTATTGGCATGAATCGCCCCTTGTACGTGCCGGGTTACGATCAAACACAAAGTGGTGAACCTGATGACAAAACATCAGGTAATATTGTTGCTTTTTAAAAATTAAGTTTCGACAATTTTATTTCCTGATCTTATGACCGAAAGAGAGGCGAACAGTGGAAAGATTTAAAGAGTTTATCGCAAGCTATTTAACTGGTTTATTGTCAATATTGTTGGTGTTGAACATTATTATTGTTTTTTTCAGCATGATGGGAATTGGATGGCAACAATTTATCCAGATTTCTTCCAATATGCTGACAATATTACAAAATCCATCACAATATCTCTACCATGAATCCCATCAATTAAATGATGACGTAATGCATGATGTCAGGCATGTATCCGGTGTTGTTACAGATCCAAACATACAGCTGGTATGTTCTGATGAATCATTTTCCATTGCCGCTTCAAAAGTGCGCACCGCAGTGGTGAATATCACCTGTGATGCCATGAAACAGAGCATTCAATCTGCCAGTGATACTGTGTTCGACGATCCCTCGCCCAATTTAAGGATTCTGGGCGGAATCGGTTCCGGGCTGGTGATTGATTCTAGCGGGTATATTCTCACCTGTTATCATGTGATTGAAAATGCAACGAATGTATATGTCATCCCCTTTGGCTATGATGAAAATAAATTAAAGGCCAGCATAATTGCCACTGACAAACGTATCAATATGGCAATTTTACGAATTAACTGTCCATATCCTTTACCTGAAGCCACTATCGGTGATTCGGATCTCATTGAAATTGCCGATATTGTTCTGGCAATCGGGAATCCATTCGGCCTGGAACAAAGCGTGACACATGGCATTATTAGCGATAATCGCAGAGATATATTGATTAAGGGGGTCGTTTATCAAAAAATGCTTCAAACCGATGCCCCAATTAATCGCGGATCCAGTGGTGGGCCATTGGTCAACATGAATGGGGAAGTCATAGGGATCAATATGGCTATCTACTCATCATCAGGCGTTTATAATGGGGTCAGCTTTGCCTTACCAATTAATCAGGTGAAGCGACTGATGGCCAAATATTTGCCATAATTGAAATATCGAGGAAACTTATGAAGTCTATACTTAGAATTTTGGGTGTAATTACAGCTGTAGCAATCGTGAGCATTCTAATTGTTCTGAACTCATCACCTGCGCATGTGGATTTTTACTTTGCCAAAACAGATACAGCCGTGTTTCTGGTGATTATGACATCGTTTCTCTTGGGTTTCTTGTGCTGCTATATTTTCATGAGTGTAAGAAATATATCCAAACGTCAAAAAACCAAAAAATACAGTCAAATTCGCGCAGAAAAAACACTGATGGGTGAAATATAAAATGTCTGAGCGGTCCATCATTGATGAAAACAACCTGACACACCAAACTTTGGATGAAGATTCATCGAACTATGGGGTTATTCTGTCGGGTTCTGTTCAGCAGATAGATATCAAAAACATTTGCTGGCATGCATTCTGGACAAATATTGGTCTGGCAGTGTTCAAAATCCTTGTGGGATTTCTGGAACAGAATGCAGGAACAATGGGATTCAGTCAATTGTTACTGATTGATGGTCTCACTTCTGCGGCAGTTGCCATGTCAATATCGATTCTCCTGTTTGGGCAGTACATGAGTCAGCCGCAAAATTTTGATGAAGAGTTTCCTTATGGTAAGGGAAAAGCACAATATATCGGATCCTTATTTGTTGGCGCAATATTGTCGGTTTCTGCTGCAATTATATTGGGACTGGCATTTAAAACCTTTTTTATTCCCATGAATCTCGAGCCTGTTGGACTGGGGTTGAGTACAGCGCTCGTATCTATTGCAGCCAGTGTTTTACTGATCCAGTATATCAAACATAAAGACAAGTATGATCATATAAAAATCAATAGGATTGTTAGTTTACAATCAATCAGTATCGGGTCATCAGTCATTGTCTGTAACAGCCTGATCCTCACCGGCTTGCTCGGATGGTTTTTTATGGAGCGCATCGGCAGCCTCACAATTTCTTTACTTGTCGTTGTCTTGAGTTTTCGAATTATAAGACAATCTTTGGATGGCATCATGGACCGCAGTGGCGGCGAAAAACTGGAATCATCCTTAAAGAATTTGATCTATGAAATTGATGGTGTTCAAGACATTGACAGTCTTAGAACGCGTCATGCTGGACATAATATCTGTGTGGATATTCAAATATCAGTAAATGGGGAGTATACGATCCGACAGATCGACACCATTGATTTGAATATCCGAAAACAGATTTATAAAAAAATGAGTGATGTCAATCACGTGGTCACAATCAGGTGTTTACCTGCATGATCAAGTAATATTATTTTATAACCTTTTAATTTAATTAACTAAAAAAGGAGTTGAATATGAAACACATCATTATCGGACTGATAGCAATTACTCTTGGGTTATGGGGAATTGTTGTTAACTGGTATCAATTTATCGATCTTTTGTGGGTGTTGATTCCCATGCTGGTATTGATCGGTGGTATTGTCGCATTGCTGGCCGGGATCAGTAATTTCAATGATACACCATCGAAAACATTATCCGCAGAAACACCCGATACAGGACAACCCATGGAGGATTCAATTGGCACCAAAGGATAATCTTAATGATTACGATGAGTTGAACGTCTCAACCAGCCAGAATGAAACAATACCTGTTTCCATGTATTTACAATGGCCATTTATTAAGGTTGGGCGTTCCATCAAATCTATGGTCGATGGATACAAGCGGATATTCAATCTTGAACCGGAAGATTTAAAGGCCATGTACCTGAAAAAGGTTCGTGCAGCAGATCTTCGGGGTGATGTTCAAAAGTGTATGAAATTCATGCAGATTCTGGCATCAAAATATCCAGATGATCCAGATATATTCTATCAATTGGGCATTTCATGTGAAAAGGCGTCGCAATTTGGTGCAGCGGTACAGGCATATCAACAGGTTATCGTTCTAAACGAACGATACACGAAAGCCCATTATCGAATAGGTATCATTAACATTCGACAAAGAGAATTTGACAAAGCCATTGGCGCACTCAAAAAAGCGAACCAGATTGATCCAGAATCGGCTGAAATTAATTTCCGGCTGGGTCAGTCATATGACCGGATAAAACAATATGAAAAGGCCATTACATACTTTACAAAAGCGGTCACACTGAATCCGAAATTCATTCAGGCTTACAAAAATATGGCCCTGACATATGACAGTATCGATGAACACAAGAAAGCACTTGATTGTTTAAAGCGCGTTCTTGAACTTGAAGAAACGATATCATAGCCCGCAAAGATAAGATGTTTATAAAAACGTTTATCTTGCGGAATCACGATAGAGACAGGTTATGGAGCAATCTGAAGGAATCAGTACTGAAGAGTTAAAATACTTTTTGACCCGACAGGTGAAAAATCTCTTGATACTTAAGAAGATTTTGATCCTGCTCATTATCGTTGCGGTCATCGCATTGATCGGCCATGTCATTTATTATTACAATCATTTGACCACGCTTCGATTTGAAGTTGAAACCGCGAAATCTCAAGTAGATGCGGCCTTGCAATATCGGGCAAATCTTATTCCTGTTCTCATAGAAAGTGTCGTCAGCTTTGTGGAACATGAGGATAATGTATTCAACAGAGCGGTTGATGCCAGAGAGCGGGCTATGAGCAGCAATATTCAGGAAAAAGTGAAAAAAGAACTGAACATTGCAGCCAGATCACCAATGGAAACCATGTTGAAAAAAATTATCGCTGTGGCAGAGCAGTACCCAGCGTTGACATCAAGTGTTCCTTTTCAACAGCTCATGACTGATGTGACAAAATCGGAAGCACAAATTTATGCAAATCGGGTCGCTTTCAATGAAAAATTGAATATGTACACCACAGCAATCACCATGTTTCCAGGCAATATGTATGCAAGTCTGCTGTTCAATTTTCCAATGTATGAATATTATAAGGGGAAAATGACATCCGAATGGCCTCATTTTAAGGGAAAACCGCATGAAAAATGGCCGCAGGTTGATCAGCAAGAGAATAAAACAAAAAGTCAGAATCAATGAATGACAACACAAAAAATCAAGATCAAATAATTCTACCCGAATGCTATTGGTGTGCGGATAATGTTGGACGCATTGCATTATGGGGAAACATCGGCCTTTTCGTGATAAAATTACTGTGTGGTATTGCAGGGAATTCTAAAGCGCTATTGGCGGATGCTGTTCATTCCGGTGCGGATGTCCTTACAGCTGCGGTTGTCATGATTTGTTTGAATATCAGCAAGTCACCACCCGATGATGAACATCCTTATGGTCATGGCAATACAGAATATATTGCGTCAATGTTTATCGGTATATCGCTCTTTGCTGTTGTTATTCTCATTATTTATACGTCAATACAAGATATTGTCAATGGTGTCAGTCAGCATCCGGATACCATCGCACTTGCCGGTTTACTCATATCTATTGCGGGTAATGAATTGATGTTTCGACATTCATACTGCTGCGGTATTCGATTTAAATCACCGGCAATGATTGCCAATGCCTGGGAAAACAGAGCGGATGTTTATTCGTCAATAGCTGCATTGGTTGGCGTTGTTGGTGCCTTGATAGGCGTTCCGGTGATGGACTCTGTTGGTGCTATTCTTGTTGCGATTCTTATCGCACGAACTTCTTTTGAAATGGTCAGGGATGCCTGGAATGGCATACTGGATCATGCCATTGATGAAGAAAATGAGGCAAAAATCAGAGAGAAAGCAATGGCAGATCCGGATGTTAAAGGGATTGTTTATTTAAGAACACGTACCATGGGGCCATATTTTTCCATCGATTTAAAACTGGCTGTTTCTCCCGATATGACACTTCAGCGCGGCTATAAAATCAGTGACCGGGTAAAACAGGCCATCGAAAAAGTAATTGATATGGATACGACATTGGGATTTCTTGATGTCACTCCAGCAGGATATTACGAGGGGGCATAATTGATTGATCAGGCCTGGAAACATACCAGATAGATTGTTTCTACTGGCTTGATTAAACGATTTATAAATTACATTCAAAGGAAAGGAAAACATCAAATGGATGATCTGAATGGCGTTCAAGGAATTTCGGCAGAAGAAATAAGACTTCTTGCCTTAAAGAATAAAATCAAATGGTTTACAGTCGTGATCGTAATCGCTGCCATTGCTATTGCGGGAATGCTGGCGATTAATTTTTATCCAGAGCTTTTCCGAAGATTGCTGGGTGACCAGGAAAGAGGTGATCTTTCAGGAACAACACAGTATGAATATGAGAGTTCATACAATACCGGAAATTCAAGCTATCTAAGAAAAGCATCAGGCACAGCGACAAGTGCATATCTGGGAATAGAAATTCAAGATCTTGACGACTCCATGACTGGGGCTTTAAAAATGAAAGACAGCACTGGAGTTGTGATTACCCGGGTAATTCCATCATCACCCGCTGCAGTCAGTGGTCTGGAAGCAGGTGACATTATTATCCGGTTTGATCGGGATCGGATAAGAGATTCTTCGGAAATCCTTTCCGCTTTAAAAGATGAAGATCCAGGCGATGTTGTAAAAATCGTTGTTGACAGGGATGGACTGACACGATCTTTTTATGTTGAGCTTGGATCGCCGGCATCAAATTACTTTCAGCGCACTGCCTTGACGTCATCAGATACAACAGTCAATGCACAGGTTACATCTCAATGGGGATGCACCATTGCGCCGCTGTCTGCTGAATTAATCAACAATTTAAAGATCCCCGCGGATATTAAAGGGGTGGTCGTGGTTTCTGTTCAGGCGATAGGCCTGGCGAAATCCGCAGGCATTCAATCAGGCGATGTTATTACAAAAGTCAATCGATATCCCACGCTGACGCTTCAGGCATTTTATCGCAGCATTGAAGATCAACCCATTGTGGTATTAGAAATATACCGCGCCGGTCGTTTGACTTACGTGAGAATTGAACAGAACAACACCCTGCCACCTGTTGCAACCATTGCGGGTAGTGTTGATGATACACCCACGACAACCAGCGTAACGTCGATTCCATCTAATTTACCGCGTCGTGTTGCTGTAGCGTCTTTGGGACAAACTATGGATGCCATGCTGGCACCCTATTTTGGCTCTGCTCCTTATTTTATTATAGTTGATATTTCGACAAAGCAGTTTTCAGTGGTTCCCAACACCAATATGACTGGTTCAGGTGCCTATGGCATTGCCACTGTTCAATTGATTGTCAGTCAGGGCGTCACCGGTATCATTTCTGAAAATTATGGTCCACAGGTTTACCAGGCATTGATTGTTCAAAATTTACAACTCTTTCGGGCAGAACATGGTAAAGTCTCTGATGCCCTGGAACAATATGAATCGTATTTGTTATCACAGGTGAATAATCCGACCACACAAGGCATGCTGCGAAATATGGTACCCACTGGCGGTTCCCCATTTACTGCTGATGACGATGACGAGGAGGAAGAGCAAAGCGGTTATAAAGGGCTCCCATATACGATTCCACCACAGGGCAAATATGATCCAGACCTCGACCCGGCCAACCAGTTGCAAACAAACACGACATCAACGCAGTTGTCATCAGGTACAAGCATTCAAAAACGTGTTGCGGTTGCAGCCCTTGGCACAGATTTAAAGTCAGGCGTTGCTCCACTTTATGGTACAGCACCTTATTTCTTTTTGTTTGATACAGATACCAAGCAATATCAGGTGATCAATAATCCATCGATAACAAGTACGCGCTCATATGGTGCCATTACCACACAATTCCTTCAATCCCAGAACATGGGCGCAGTCATTGCAGGGAATTATGGCGCGCGTGCCAATACTGCTTTATTTGCGTTGAATATCATTCCCTACACATTTCAGGGAAATGTCACCAACGCTATCGAAGCCTATCGCGGCGGAAAGCTGACACCTGTCTCAAATACATCATTGCCCGGCTATACCTATTCTCAAAGCCTGGTGCCTACTGGTGGCGCACCATTTGTGACTGATGATGACGATGACGACGAAGAGCAAAGCGGTTACAAAGGAATTCCTTACACTATTCCGCCACAGGGTAAATACGATCCAGACCTCGACCCAAATAATGCGACGACCACCCCCCCCCCGCAAAATAATGTTGTTCCACAAATTGTAGCAATCGCATCAACCGGAAACACGCTGAATGCGTATCTGGCACCAGTCTTTCGATATGCCCCTTATTACTTGATTGTTGATATACGTACCGGTCAGTATAATGCCATGGCCAATCCATCGTTAACCAATCCTGCAATTCAGCCTTCGAACTTAGTGATATCTCAAAAAGTGGGAGCAACCATCGCGAGTACTTATGGGCCAGTGTGTTACAGTCTTCTGGTAAGTAATAACGTGATTCCATTTACATCAAATCCAGGCAAAATTTCAGATATCCTTAATTTATATAAAGCCGGTGCATTACCGCGTGTTTCCAGTGCTGCTTCACAACCCCAATATCAGAATCAATCTGTGGTAACGACGGGTGGTTCGCCATTTACCAGTGATGATGACGATGAAGAGGAAGAACAAAGCGGTTATAAAGGGATGCCTTATAGCATCCCCCCCCAGGGAAAATATGATCCTGCCCTTGATCCGGCAAATGCACAGACAACAGCCGGAAGCACCCAGCGTGCCGATTACTGTTATTGTCCATATTGTCAGATTCTGGTGCCGCATCCAACGTCAGTGCCTTGTTCAGGGCTTGCCTGTCCTCAATGCGGTAATCGTATGATGAATTGGGATGCGACAAGCAGCACCCTGCTGCCACAATACCAAACCATACCCCAGACAATCGCTGGAACATTGAGTGGAAATTCCAGTTATGTGCAGGTCCCCACTTTAACACAACAAAGTTTATCAAATCTGGTGCCGCAAACAAATTACATTCAGGTGCCAACGCAAAGTCAACTTCGGACGGGTGCTTCAACAGATACATCATCTCTGCTGAATCTGAATCAACAAACGCAGTATTGTTATTGTCCACGCTGTAATGTCGTGTATGAACATCCACGCGGCCTGCCCTGTTCTTCTCTTACGTGTACAGCCTGTGGCAGCCGCTTGATCAGCTTGAATGGTGGCGCAGTCAATCAGCTTCAGCAAGTACCCCAGGTTTATCAGACTTCAGCCGGAATTGTTATTTCTGGCCAACCGGCAACCATACCGCCAATGGGACAAACCACTGCTGGAATGCCAACCGCTGGTATGCCAACCGCTGGTATGCCGACTGCCGGAATGCCGACTGC
>Ga0272440_1003902_pt1 | contig 10921 bp, 9 predicted proteins | sample SSMMMBAug17_FD_192440 | JGI IMG/M metagenome (GOLD analysis project Ga0272440, IMG submission 192440) | Marine sediment archaeal communities from Little Sippewissett salt marsh, Falmouth, MA, United States - SSM-MMB-Aug17 | ecosystem: Environmental > Aquatic > Marine > Wetlands > Sediment ... | reverse complement strand
ACATATGTAAATGGGGAACGTATGTGCCAGCCCGATGTAGGGGCGAACCTTATGTTCGCCCATCGTACATAGGAACGAATGCGTTATTCGTTCGAGGGCGAACATAAGGTTCGCCCCTACATCGGGCTGGCACATACGTAAATGAGGAATATATTTTTCGAGCATTCCTTAAAGGATTTGAAAACATGTATGATCAATCCATATTAAACCAGGCAAAGTCTGAAAATCGAAAACTATTGGATGAATTCGAAGCCAAGACCATATTACAGGCGTTTGATATTCCAGTTGTTCCAGAGGCCAAAGTGTTTTCTTGTGATGAAGCTGTTGCCGAGGCAAATCGTTTGGGGTTCCCTGTATATATCAAAGCTGTTGGCAGTAAGCTCACACACAAAACCGAACATGATCTGGTTTTTGGAAATATTCTCAATGAAAACCAGGTGAAAGCAGCGATATCTCAAATTCAACAAACAGGGATGAATGAAATTGAGGCATATCTTGTTCAGTCTCAGGTTACAGGCAAGCGGGAATTGACTGCCGGTCTTTTTCAGGACCCTCAGTTTGGGCCGGTTGTCATGTTTGGTATTGGCGGCGTTTTTGCCGAGGCCCTCAATGATGTTGTTTTTCGATTGGTCCCGCTTATGCATGCGGATGCCGAAGAAATGATTGATCGTATTCATGCACAATCCTTGTTGCAAGAGTTTCGAGGTGAACAACCGGTTGATCGATCATCATTGGTTCGCATATTAATGGGACTTTCCAGATTGGCTGAACAAATCCCTGAAATCAGTGAGGTTGATATTAACCCATTTGTGGTTACAAAGAATGGCGCTGTAACTGCTGTTGATGCTCTGATTGTGCTGGATCATCAACAGCAAACAATTCAGAATAAAGCGCCTGTTTCCCCTTCACGTCTTGGCAAACTGTTTTACCCCAAAAGTATTGCTTTTATTGGTGCATCACAACATATTGGAAAGTGGGGGCATATGTTGTTGACCAATGCCAGGAGTGGGGGGTACAAAGGAAAAATATATCTGATCAACCCCAAAGGCGGACAAATTTCAGGGCTTCCAGTATATCAATCAGTCAATGAAATACCCGATCATATCGATCTGGCCATTATTACCATTCCCGCACAACATATTTTTGACCTGATTCCTTTGTTAAAAGAAAAGCAAGTTAAAGGCATGCTGGTCATTACATCGGGATTTCGTGAAATTGGCGCAGATGGTTTGGCATTGGAACATCAACTGGTAGAACAAGCAAAGCAGGCAGGCATTATCATACTGGGACCAAATACAATGGGTATTTGTAATCCCCATTTTCAATTCTATTGCAGCGGCGCACATGTGCATCCTCAAGCAGGTTCCACAGTCCTGGTTGCCCAATCAGGTAATATGGGAACACAGTTGCTTGCTTTCGCTGAACAGCAAGGCATTGGTATTCGCGCATTCAGTGGCTCTGGAAACGAAGCCATGACAACAATTGAAGATTATATGGAAGCCTTTGAATTGGATGAAAAAACACAGTCTGTAGTGCTTTATATCGAAAGTGTAAAAAATGGGCGGCGTTTTTTTGAAAGTGCGCGCCGAATGTCCCCTCACAAACCTATTGTTGTATTAAAAGGCGGACGAACAAAAGCCGGTGGAAAAGCCGCACAAAGTCACACTGGTGCCATGGCATCAAACTCAAGAATATTCAATGCCGCCTGTCAACAGGCAGGCATTATTCTGGTAAAAAAGCCTATGGACTTGTTGGATATATCCGCTGTTTTTTCGGCCTTGCCCCTTCCAAAAGGCAATCGTGTTGCGATCATGACCCTGGGTGGCGGATGGGGAGTGGTCACATCAGATTTATGTGCAGAATATGGACTTCAATTACCAAAATTATCAGAATATATTATCAATACCTTTGATACCATGCTCCCTTCTTATTGGAGTCGTGCAAATCCAGTGGATCTGGTTGGTGAAGGGCAGCCCGACTTACCATTCATTGGCCTTGAAACATTACTTCAATGGGATGGCTGTGATGCGGTTATTCATCTCGGAATTCATGGACGTCGCTTATTTGTTGGCCGGATGATTCAATCCATTCGTGAATCAGACCCTTCATATACGCATGAATTTTTGGATGATCTTGAAACACGTCACAAAGCTTACGAAAAAAAATATATTGCCCATATTATTAAATTAATTGAAAAATATCAAAAACCGGTTTTGGGGGTAAGTCTGTTAACAGACAGGGATGATTATACGCTTTACAGTATACCTGAAAGTCAGTATAAGTGTGTCATGTTTCCCTCTCCTGAACGCGCTGTATTTGCACTAAGCCGGATGTGTCGTTATGAAAAATGGTGTAATCGGCATACTTGATATGAAAACAAGGAGTGAAACATCATGTCAACAACAAACCAGATTCTTTCCATTCTTGACAATGGAGTGGTTATCAATGGTGACATTGAAAGTGATGGTGAAATCATTGTCAGGGGTAAAGTAAAAGGAACTGTAAAAGCAGAAACTTTAGTGATTGCAGATACTGGAATTGTTGAGGCAGACTGCACTGCTGATGGTGTTATTATTGGCGGCACGTACAATGGTAATTTAACTGTCAATGGCATCATGAAAATATTATCCACCGGTAAATGCTCTGGAAAAGTTTTATGCAAGGATATGGTTGTAGAAAATGGAAGTACGTTGAATGCATCGGTGGATTGTTCATTGGGAAAATCTAATCATTAGTTTTTGCCTGTAGTGTTTTAAATTTTGAAAAGCTGGAGTCCTCATGTCATATATAAAAATGTGGACAAGGCGTATGAACAAGTCAGGGCAACATTTTCCCCTGACTTATTCATACGCCCACTTTTAAAGGAGGCGACTTTTATGCCAAAAACAAAATGGATTCCCGAGCAAATATTACAAACATCTGGAAGCTACTGGATGGGATGTACACTTCATGCAAGCGTCAAGCTGGAGATTTATTCCTGCATTGGTGATACAGAAAAAACCGCCAGCCAAATCAGTATAGAATTGAATTCAGATCTTGATGCCACGACCCGACTTTTAAATGCACTGGTTGCAATGGGGCTGCTGATCAGAAAAAATGACAGATATGCCAATTCCATTGAATCTTCCATATACCTTCAGAAATCATCACCTAAATACATCGGATACATGATCATGCATCATCATCACCTGGTCACAGGATGGAACAAATTGGATCAGGCTGTTACGACTGGAAAACCAGTTCGCAAAAGTGCTTCCCATGCGGATGATCTGGTGATTCGAGAAAGCTTTCTTATGGGAATGTTTAACAATGCAATGCATATTGCCCCGATTATTGTAAATCACGTGGATTTGTCAAACAAAACACATTTGCTTGATCTTGGCGGCGGTCCTGGAACGTATGGCATTCATTTTTGCATGAAATATCCAGATCTGAAAGCATCCATTTTTGACCTTCCCACAACAAAGCCATTTGCTGAAAAGATAATTCATCGTTTTAATATGAATAACAGAATGGATTTTATTGAAGGCAATTATATTGAAAATGATATTCCTGGTTCATATGATGTTATCTGGTTATCACATATTCTTCATGGAGAGGGACCTGAAGCGTGTGAACATATTATTGCCAAAGCGGTTTCTGCTTTAACCCCAGGCGGATCCATACTGATTCACGATTTTATTTTAAATGATTCAATGGATGGGCCTGTTTTTCCAGCATTGTTTTCTTTGAATATGCTCATTGGAACTGAAAAAGGCAGATCCTATTCAAAACAAGAAATTGGTGACATGCTCGCTAAATCCGGAGTCATTGATATTTGCCAGTTAGATATAGATATGCCAAATGATTCGGGTGTTGTTATGGGCATAAAGCAATCATAACTTATGAAATCAACATCCTTTGAAACATGGCTTACGTTTTTCCAAAAAAGCGGTCTGACCTTCTTTGAGATCATCACTGTTAAAAGCATTCACAATTAAACGTTCGGCTTCTTTTGTATCTGATTCGGTCATGTAAAAATGATTGCGCATTAACATATTGAATATTTTTTTTGTGCCGCAAATGGATAAAGGGGCATTTAATGTAATATCCCTGGCCATCTCATAGGTAAAGGCGGATAACTCCTTTTCTGGAATTAAATAATCAACAAGGCCCATCTCTTTGGCCTGTGCTGCAGAATAAGTTCGCGCAGTAAAAAAGAGTTCTTTGGTTTTGGATATGCCAATGACCTCAATAAATTGTTTGAGACCTTCAGGATGATACACCAGACCTAATTTAGCAGGCGGCATGCCTGTCTTGATTGTATCCATAGCAATACGAATATCACAGCACATGGCCAGGTTGAGTCCGGCCCCAAAGGTATATCCATTCATCATGGCAATCACTGGATAAGGGTATTGTTTGACCGAATTGAGTGCAAGCTCAAGGGGATTACTCTCTTTTAGCATTTCCTGTATTTCAGAGGGAATACTTGTGGGAATGGAAACAATATCATAGCCTGATGAAAAAGCGCTATCCCCAGCGCCTTTGATTACAACTGTCCAAACATCGCCGCTATCTTCCCATTTTTTCAGCGCCATATGGAGGTCTATTAATAAAGATTGAGATAAGGCGTTTCGTTTTTTCGGCCGGTTGAGTATTAATGTGCCCACATGATTTTCGACCTGTGTAATAATTTCTGTCATGCAGATTTTTTCCTTTCCTGGTAATCATAAAGAATGGCTTTGTTACGTCCTTTTCGTTTGGCATCATAGAGGGCCTGATCGGCAACACGTATGAGATCTTCTTCAGTACATTCTTGTTCTGATGGTTTGATCCATGTTGCGCCCAGACTGACCGATACTGGAACAGGACCTTCTTTTGTTTCATATGGCAGCTTACAGACAGTTTGACGAATACGTTCTGCAACACTCTGAACTTCAGATTCAGCACATTGGGGCAAAACAATGACAAATTCTTCACCGCCATAGCGGCCAATGGTGTCATAACGTCGCGTACATTGTCTCATTTGCTCTGCCAGTTTTATCAGGATTTCATCACCTATAAGATGTCCATAAGTATCATTGATCGTTTTAAAATGGTCTATATCTATCATTACAATGCCAACAGAGGTTTTATCACGCCTGGACCTTGATATTTCTCGGACCATCATATTCATTAATTCAGATCTATTGAACAATTGTGTCAGGAAATCGTGGGTGGCCTGAATACGTAATTTTTCTCGTGCTTCAATAAGTTCTTTATGAAGGTTTGTAATGCGTTTTCCGGCTCTAAGGCGGACTTTTAAAATGTTGGGATCAAAAGGCTTGGAAATAAAATCATCTGCCCCTGCGTCCATGGCTTCAATCAGATCTTGTTTCCCTTTTTTGGCAGTTAACAAAATAATATAAATATAAGGCTCTTTGAGATGTTGACGAATTCTCTTGCATAGTTCAATGCCATTCATATTGGGCATCATCCAGTCAAGAAGGATCGTATTGGGCCTGTCTTCTTTTTGAAGAATATTCCAGGCTTCATAACCATCTCTGGCGCTTACAATTTCGTAACCCCATTGCGTAAGGCGACCTTGAAGGATCATTCGGGTCATTTCTGAATCGTCTACCACTAATATTTTCACGTGATTTTCCCTGAGAATGTTTTAGGAATGCTCGAAAAATATATTCCTCATTTACTTATGTGCCAATAACGTGTAGGGGCGAACCTTGTGTTCGCCCATCGTACATAGGAACGAAAGCGTTATTCGTTCGAGGGCGAACATAAGGTTCGCCCCTACATCGGGCTGGCACATAAGTAAATGGGGAACTTATTTTTCGAGTTTTCCTTAATAAAATGTTGTTTCAATCATTCCTGTCCAAACATTTTATAAATAAATAACTCTTAGGAATGCTCGAAAAATAAATTCCTCATTTACTTATGTGCCAATAACGTGTAGGGGCGAACCTCATAGCCGTCAGGTTAAGCAAACCCGCAGAGAGCCTCGTTCCCACGCTCTGCGTGGGAACGCATCCTGGACGCTCTGCGTCCTCTGTATTGAGCGACCGAGATACGAGCACAGGGGACGCAGAGCGTCCCATATGCATTCCCACGCAGAGCGTGGGAACGAGCGGATTTGCTTAGCCTGACGGCTATGGGGCGAACCTTATGTTCGCCCATCGTACATAGGAACGAAAGCGTTATTCGTTCGAGGGCGAACATAAGGTTCGCCCCTACACGTTATTGGCACATAAGTAAATGGGGAATTTATTTTTTGAGCATTCCTTATCATTTCTTGATCAACATCAATTTGGAATGATGGCCATGACTTTTTTTACCCGTATTGATATCAACTGATACATACAATGTATTTTCAGGAATATCAAAGTTTTTTTCACCAAATTGTTTACCCGCCGCTTCCATAATGTCGATCCATATGGGTAATGCTGTTCGCCCACCTGTTTCTCGTGGGCCGATGGTTTTGTTGGAATCTGTTCCCACCCATACCCCCATGCAAAGACTCGCAGAAAAGCCAATAAACCAGGCGTCTTTACAATGATCAGTGGTGCCAGTTTTTCCTGCAACTGGAAAATCTAAAACCTGTGCTTTTTTTGCAGTGCCTTCATTTACAACAGCTTTGAGCATATCACACATAATTGCAGCGTCAGTTTTTGACATTACCCAACGTTTTTGAGGGCGATGAACCCAAAGCATTCGACCCCGACGATCTTTTACCTGACGAATAACATCTGGATAAACAAAAACACCTTGATTGGGAAACACCATATACGCCCTTGTTAATTCCATCAGACTGACTTCTGAACTGCCCAATGCGAACGTTAAGTTTTGATCTTTACTGATATGGATCCCCATCTTTTTACAAAAGCCGAATACAGGTGCCAATCCCAACTGATCCAACAAGCGCACACAGGGGATATTAAGAGACAGCGCAAGCGCTTTTCGTAATGTAATATCACCGGAATACGTTTTGGAGTAATTTTCCGGTCGCCATGTGCCATAAATAACTGGCGCATCCAGGATTAATGATGCCTGAGAATAGTTTTTTTCAATCGCATGGGCATATATCAATGGCTTGATTGCCGATCCAGGCTGACGTCTGGCTCTTAAAGCACGATTGTAATAATTTTTTTTTTGTTTCCTGCCCCCTACCATTGCCAAAATATTGCCAGAATCATTCTTTATTAAAACAACCGCTGCCTGAAGATCACCTTCAGTAAGATTGGAATTACGATGTTCAATTATTTTGAGATGTTTTTCCACAGCCTTTTCTGCCATAAGCTGAAGATGCTCATCAATGGTTGTTTGAACGCTCAGACCTTTTTGATAGATATATTCTGAACCAAATCGTTCTTCTAGCGTTGTTTTTACAATATCTAAAAACAATGCAGGCTTGTTATGGGGCATGTCTTTTTTTTTTAAATGAATCGCAGCATTTTTTGCTTTCAGGTATTCAGTTTGTGAAATAATACCTGTATCAAACATTTGTTTGAGCACGATATTTCTGCGCCTGAGAGATTTTTTGATATTGATTAAAGGGGAATACCATGAGGGTGCTTTTGGAAGACCAGCAATTAATGCACATTCGGCAATGGTCAGTTCTCTGATTTTTTTTCCAAAATAAATTTTTGCAGCTGATTTGATACCATAGGCACCACTGCCAAAATATACTTGATTGAGATATCGTGTGAGAATTTCATTTTTGGTGTACCGGCGTTCCAGTTGAAACGACAGGATGGCCTCTTTAATTTTTCGGGTAATCTTTTTTTCATTGGTTAAAAACAGGGTTTTGGCCAGTTGCTGGGTAATTGTGCTGGCGCCTTCAACATACTTTCCGGCAATGACATCTTTATAAATTGCCCGAATAATTCCCCGAATACAAACGCCATTATGAGAATAAAATGAACGATCCTCTGTGGTGAGTATTGCTTTAATCAACAATTGTGGAATTTCAGAATATGAAAGCGGTTCTCTTTTTTCAATAAACCATTCATCCAATAATTCATCATTTCGACTATAAATATTTGTGATTGAAGGTGGACGCATATGATCCAATTGCCTGATTTCGGGCAAATCAAGTTTTAGTACAATGAGGCCACCGATAACACTTCCGCAGATCATGGCAGCAATGATCGCAATAACGATCAGTTTCAAGGAAAAAAATTTTTTCAATGGTTTATTTATTGTTCTGAAGTCTTTTGTTGACATATTCTTGCCATTCAAAGGGTAGCAATGTCTTTTTTTTGGTATTGCATTCTTTGCAGGCAGGTGTGACATTGTTGCGCGTCGTTCGTCCGCCCCGACTGATTGGAACGATATGATCCATTGTCAGTTTTTTAGGGGAGACTTTTTGACCACAATAACTGCATTTCCCTATTGAACATTTACGTTTCCACCATTGCGATTGTCGCAATTCTCTGGCCTTAAATTTTTCTCGGGCAATAAAATCATTATCGCCCACGTCTGCAAAGGGATCAAACATATTATGCAAAGAGATCCAAAAGTACGCCCATATTATTGGGATCTGAAGTTTTTCTTAAAATGTCCTCAAAGTTTTCTTCAGAAAATTCCTTAATAACTACATCCTGCTCCACATTGATCAATTCCACATAAAAGCCATCATCATCCTCATTCAATTGAAATTTGGCGCCTTGAATGTTAGGCCCTTTTTCAGACTTTTTCAATGCTTCGAGCTTTAAATTCAGGTGGTAAATATCAGATTCCAGCTTTTCACGAACCTTTTCATCTTTAACAAAGGGTAATTCGGAACGTTTTACCGCCAATTCTTTTTCTTTATAAAACAATTTTTGAGATTTTTGGAAGATTTCCCGCTCTTTGAATTCAGGATCTTCTATTTTTTCTCTTTTTTGAGGCAGAAGCTTAAGATCACTGTAATGACCTAATTTTTCTGTTTCTTTTGATACGAAGTTAATTGTCCCATCTTCCGGCGTGTTGTTATTGGATGGTTGATAGGGCTTCTTTGGTTGTTGTTGATTCACCGATGGTGAAATTGGTTTTGTCAATGGTGTAAGTGTTACTTCTGACATAATTGACCTCCTTGATAATTGAAATGTAATATACTCGCGGGCACTGCCACCTCTTATCGTGTATAGGTGACAGAGCCTCCAAGAATATTCATAAAGGGGTAAGTTCCTTTCAGAGCTTTCCTTCATTAATGTTATTATCGACACGTTTTAACCAATCCTTGATTCCAGATACAAGCATCGTATAAAACGCCTCTCCGCCTCCCAAACCTTTTCGACCAAAAAAATAATTAATTTCCAAAAAAAGAGGCGACCGATGTTTTTCATGGAAAATAAAATCAAAGCCAGCCAGGTTGATATGCGTTTTATTACAAAAATCAATCATCAACGATTTGGCAGATTCTACAAGCCCGGGTTCAATGTCATATGCGATGGTCGCCCCTTTTGCAATATTGGAATAAAACGAATCTGATTGCACCCGCCAATAGGATGCAATGGATTGATTCACAATGACCATCCGAAGGCTTCGCCCCTGGCAAGGAATAAATTTTTGAATAATAAAGCCATACTGACCTGTCCTTTCAAATTTTTCAGCCCTGGCGATTTGTGTATCTAAGTCCTTTTGTGACGCAATATAATAAACAGTATGACCTTCCCCGCCCCATGAAAATTTAAATACACATGGAAATACAGCTTGAAAATTCTTTGCCTGATACCATTGTTCCAGAGAATCAAAGACAAGGCTATCTGGATGCGGCACATTCCATTTTTGAAATAACCGAATTTGGCCGGTTTTACCCGGATATTGGAGCATGGCATCATAATTGGGAAACACATGCGGACAATGTTTTACTGCCATTTGATACAGACTGATTCGACATCCCTGGGGAAGAATAACTGCACGTGCATTCTTGATGGCTTCTTTGTCTGTTTCTCCTGGCTCTCGTCCAGCGCAAAGAATATTCTTATCTGCTTCAATCATTGGATGAAAGGAAAGAATCATATAATCCCCCGAATCTTTTGTGTGAATAAAACCTGATGTCCCCTTCTCCTGGCAAAACACCTAAACTTTTTTATCTTGGCATAATATTTGCTATAAGCCTATAGATAGCATTAAAAAAAACAAAAGACAATTCTTGTTACTATTTATTGTTGAAATATCCACATCTTATTAATTATTTACCGCTATACATTTCAGAATGATATGAGCGGGCTTCATAAATGTGTTACATTTTATTCTTTTTATTTCTTATTAGCACGCATCTTATTCCTCTTATCCATTGGAAAAAATTACAATAACACAGTAAAGCGGCGGGCGTATATATTACAAGTTGAACACTGCTAAGGAAAGCTCGAAAAATAAGTTCCCCCATTTACTTATGTGCCAGCCCGATGTAGGGGCGAACCTTATGTTCGCCCTCGAACGAATAACGCTTTCGTTCCTATGGAATGCTCGAAAAATAAGTTCCCCATTTACTTATGTGCCAGCCCGATGTAGGGGCGAACCTTATGTTCGCCCTCGAACGAATAACGCTTTCGTTCCTATGTACGATGGGCGAACACAAGGTTCGCCCCTACACGTTCTTGGCACATAAGTAAATGAGGAATTTATTTTTCGAGCATTCCTAAGTACAATGCACTGGACGCAGAGCGTCCAAGATGCATTCCCACGCAGAGCGTGGGAACGAGAGTCTTAAGCCCTGCAAGGGCGCCACATAAATGGGCTAATTATTATTATTGTTTTTTCAGGGCTATGGAATGCTCGAAAAATAAGTTCCCCATTTACTTATGTGCCAGCCCGATGTAGGGGCGAACCTTGTGTTCGCCCTCGAACGAATAACGCATTCGTTCCTATGTACGATGGGCGAACATAAGGTTCGCCCCTACACGTTCTTGGCACATAAGTAAATGAGGAATTTATTTTTCGAGCTTTCCTATGTACGATG
>Ga0272440_1003901_pt1 | contig 10922 bp, 6 predicted proteins | sample SSMMMBAug17_FD_192440 | JGI IMG/M metagenome (GOLD analysis project Ga0272440, IMG submission 192440) | Marine sediment archaeal communities from Little Sippewissett salt marsh, Falmouth, MA, United States - SSM-MMB-Aug17 | ecosystem: Environmental > Aquatic > Marine > Wetlands > Sediment ... | reverse complement strand
TTGTACTGTAGAGACGTAGCATGCTATGTATCTACACGACCTTATTTTTTGTACGATCAAGAAAAATGAGCATGTTATTTTCAGAGCATTCCTAAGGAATGCTCGAAAAATAAATTCCTCATTTACTAATGTGCCAAGAACGTGTAGGGGCGAACCTTGTGTTCGCCCATCGTACATAGGAACGAATGCGTTATTCGTTTGAGGGCGAACATAAGGTTCGTCCCTACATCGGGCTGGCACATAAGTAAATGGGGAACTTATTTTTCGAGTTTTCCTAAATAGGCGACCATAAATTTTCGGCATCCTTCATATTCCAGTTAGGAATGATTGAATAATAAGTTCCTCATTTTCTTATTTACAAGTCCAATGTAGGGGCGAACCTTATGTTCGCCCATCGTACATAGGAACGAATACGTTATTCGTTCGAGGGCGAACATAAGGTTCGCCCCTACATCGGGCTGGCAAATAAGAAAATGAGGAACTTATTTTTCGAGAATTCCTTAACACTTTTCAATCATAAGAATTAAGGAGTATTCGAAAAATATGATACACGGGTTGAATAGCTGGAACGCAAGACGTTTAAATGTACATAATTCAACTTGGTTAAATTTATTTTTCGAGCATTCATAAAATAAGGAAGAATAAAGCGATGAATACAAAAAAAACAGTCAAGCAAATAATATATTTAACACTGATGCTGCTGATATTTAGCAGTCTGAATTTAATGGCACACCCCCATAAAATAATGCTTCACCTAAACAACCACTCCTATGACCCCCTACACACCCACCCAAAAGCATGGGCCATTTTCACGAAAAAATCTGTAACAAAACAATCACCCCGCTATTTTATCATACAATTCAATTCACCAATAGAGCAACAAGATCACAATATGATGGAATCATTGCACATTCGTGTTTATGATTATATTCCGGATTATGCATTCATTGTCCGAATGAAAGAATCCATGTGTCAGATTATTGCGCAAAAATCGCGGGTGCGCTGGGTAGGCCCCTATCGTCCGGAATTAAAAATGGCTCCCAAATTGGCTGTTCGCGTTGCGACAGTTTCCCCAGATATGAAAAAATCACAAAAGATAACGCTTCGCGTCAATATCTTTCCTGATGAAAACGCCACACGAATTCGACAACAGATTTTGAAATTTGGCGCAATAACAAATAGTTATAAAACAAAATGGCATACTGCCTATCAATTTGAAACATCATTAATTAATATTCCCAAACTTGCGCAAATTCAAGGGATCAAGTGGATTTCTACCTTGCCGCGCTGGCAATTATTGAATAATATTGCATCTGGTATTGTCCATGTGTCACAGGTTAGAAATCGATTTGCACTTTATGGTGAAGGTCAGGTTGTAGGTGTTTGTGATACTGGACTGGATCAGGGAAAAACAAAACCTGAATCACTTCATGATGATTTTGAGGATGGTAATGGTCATTCACGTGTTAACAAACTATTTAACCTGACACAGAGTTTTTTTAATGATAATCCGGATGATATTTTTTCTGGTCATGGAACCCATGTCGCCGGTACAATTTTGGGAAATGGTTTCTTATCTGGAAGTCATCCGGGCATGAATTATTTTCCGCAAAACTCATATGCTGGCATTGCCCCAAAAGCACATCTTGTGTTTCAAGCTGCTGAGGATTCAACCACAGGTATACTTCTTGGATTGATACTGGATTTAAACAAAATATTTGAACAAGCATATTATGCTGAGGCACGTATTCATAGTAACTCATGGGGTGCCGCAACAGCCAGTACGTATTCCAGTGAATGTTCTGATGTTGATCAATTTATGTGGGAAAACAAGGATTTTCTCATTGTATTTGCAGCCGGTAACAGTGGCATTGATTTGGATCATGATGGCCGCATTGATCCTTTTTCCATTTGTTCACCTGCTTCATCAAAAAATTGTCTGACTGTCGGCGGCTCAGAGAGTATTCGGCCCAATGAGGGGTATACCTGTGCCTGGGGAGATTGCTGGCCCAGTCAATATGCCAAAGATCCTATTGCATCAGATCACCTGGCAAACAATCAAAATGGTATGGCTGCATTTAGTTCAAGAGGCCCAACTGTTGATGGTCGTTTTAAACCAGACATTGTTGCACCATCAACAAATATTATCTCAACACGTTCATCAAAAGCAAGCCTTGATGGATGGGGGCTTTGTTCTAACAAGAATTATTTATACATGGGCGGAACCAGCATGGCAACCCCCATTGTATCTGGAACAGCGGTCTTGATGCGGGAATATCTCACCAAAATTGGCATTGAAACACCCTCATCTGCGCTAATCAAAGCAGCGCTTCTTAATGCTGCCGAAAGTATGTTTTTAGGACAATATGGAAATGAACAGTACCAGGAAATACCTGATATAAATCCCAATAATGTCAATGGATGGGGCCTGCTTAATTTGGAAAATGCTGTGTATCCTAAAGCGCCTTTGTCTATCATTTATAAATACGAAGATTCTTTGAACACAGACGAAACAGTCACTTATTATTTTGAAAATCTTGATGCCCAATATCCCATCAAAATTAATCTTGTATGGACAGATTATCCTGGAAGTCCTGTTGCGCAAGGGGGCCTTGTTAATGATTTGGATTTACATGTCGTTGGACCGGATGATGCGATTCATTATCCGGACAACGCGATGAATCAAAGTATTGTGAAAAGTTTACGATACGATTCTGGATTTCCAGTATTTTTGTCTGATAAACCCGTCTGTGCAATGCGGTTTACCCTGGAACAAACGCCTGGATTTTTAGAGGCGGTTTCAATTTCTATTGCCAACCCTGAAATTATAAACGATGATCTCTGGATTCGAGTATATGACATTTCAGACAGAAACCATCAACCGGAATCATTACGCTATGAAAAGAAATATCAGTATTTGCCATCAGGATGGGTCACACTTCCAGTCAATCATATTGAATTTCAATGTAAAGAATTTTTAGTGGCTATCGAAAAAAAGAGTCCGGACATTCAAATCGCCACAGATATTTTTTCAGATTCAGATAGGGGGATGACACGAGAAGGGGCTCAATGGGTATTCACAAACGAAGCCTATTATATTCGTGCTTTTGTACGTCAACAAAACCATTCAACCGATTATGATCGTGTAAACAATAGTATCAGTATTCATTTAAAAAATCCGCAGCGCGGCGCATATCAGGTTGATATCTCAGGTTACAATGTACCATATGGGCCTCAACCCTTTGCACTGGTTGCACAAGGCGCTATTCGTGAATCACCGCCGCAGAAGTCATTTAGTATTGATATGCCTCGGGAAGTTAAGGAAGGTGATGGCAGACTCATTGATGCCGGCATGGTATCCATACAAACGCCACTGGAACATGATCTTGTAGTCTTTTTAACCTCATCGGATTTTACAGAAATTATTGTTCCACAACATATTGTTTTACCTGCCGGACAGAATCTTGTTCGATTTGATGTTCAGGTTGTGGATGACCCTGCTGAGGATGGCAGCCAAACAGTTATTGTTGAAGCCCGGGCTCAGGATTATTTTCCTGCAAGCATTTCTGTCACTGTGGATGATAATGATGCAAAACCTGTTTTGCACGTTTCTCCTGAAAATATCATTGTACCGCATATTGCTGGCACTGCGGAATTTCATGTAAACAATGCTGGAACCGGTCAGATGGAGTGGTTTTCATCAGTAGGTTCCGAGTGGCTAAAAATCATTGAAGGGCAATATGGTGTTGATGTTGGAATAATCAAGGTTGCGTATCAGGGAAATGAAGGTCTCAGTCGAATAGGGTATTTGACTGTTCAACTCAAAAATGTGCCTGATGCAATCCAGGTTATTGCAATCCACCAAAAAAGCGAAAAAATTGAGACAATTCTTTCGCCCTCTGATGGCTATCGATATGATTATTTTGGTTCTGCAACAAGTATTTGTAAATATCAGGCTGCTGTCGGTGCGTATAAACATGATTACAATAATACTGATACAGGTACTGTTTATGTCTATTCATACGAAGACTTAAACTGGCAAATGGCACAAAAACTCGTTGCCAATGATGGTGATCGCCAGGATTACTTTGGGGCCTCAGTTTCAATGCATGATATTCAATTGGCAGTTGGAGCATATAATAATGATGATACAGGTAATTCAGCAGGTGCTGCTTACATTTTTGAAAAAAAAGACAGTCAATGGACGCAAACAGCCAAATTGTATGCATCTGATAGTGCTCCAAATGATTTTTTTGGACATTCAGTAGGAATTTTTAATAATAAGATGATCGTTGGCGCATATAAAGCTGATAGCTTTGGATCCGACGCAGGGGCTGCTTATGTGTTTGAAAAACAAGGAGCGACCTGGATAGAGAAGGGCAAATTATTACCTGAGAACCTAAATAATTATGATTATTTTGGATATGCAACAGCAATTACAGAGAATAATATCATTATCGGTGCCTATGGTGACGATTCCCGAGGCACCTGTTCTGGTGCTGCATACATATTTGAAAAGAAAGATGATCAGTGGAAACTCATTAACAAACTCATTCCTGATGCCGCCAAAACAAATGATTATAGTGGATACAGTGTTGATATCTCAGATAAATATGCGGTTATAGGCGCATATAAGGCCGATATAAAAGGATCCAATTCGGGCGCTGCATATGTTTTTGAAAAAATAAATGACAGATGGCTTCAAATAAAGAGCCTATACCCATGGGCTGCAAAAGGATACGACTATTTTGGGGCATCGGTTGCTATTGATGGTGATTATATTGTTGCGGGTGCGTATGGGGATTCTAAAAATGGCCGCCTTTCTGGTGGTGCATATGTTTTTCATTTAGTTGATGGTATATGGGAAAAATGTGTCTATATCTGTGCATCAGAGGGAAGCCCAAGTGACAAATTTGGATCCTCAGTAAGCATCTCTGAAACAGGAGATGCCCTTATTGGTGCGTATGGTCATGATATCAAAGGGAGTAAATCGGGTGCAGCTTATATTTACTCAGTTTTTGCAATGTCTTCGAATGTTCCTACATCAATAAAAAGTCATGCATTTATTAAAAATTCAAATGACAAATTCAGTCAATTGCGTCCTAAAAAAGCACATGCAAAAATTAATAAACCAAAGGGTGCTTTTATGCATAAACCGCATGTGTCTCAAGATTTATCCTCTAAACAGTCTGTGACCATTCTTTATGACATCATTCCTGAACGTGGAAATCGAATCAAAAATCTTAAGGGTCATATTACAGGAGTGGATTTAGACGAAACGTCTCTATATATCACAGCTTATCTTTACAAGAATGAACAATGGCATTATTCAGAATCTGTACAAATTTCTGATACCAATTGTTTTGAAATAGACATAACGAAACAGCCGGATGATCATCTTTCAAGAACAATTGCCTTGTTTGTTTTTCCAGAATCATCAATGCAAACCTTTCCAGTTGTAATACAGCGAATACCAAATCTATGGGAAGAACACGCTTTGATATCAGATATGATTCAAAGAGACAAGTATGATGACACGGAATAAAAATGCGTGATGGCATGAGGTAATTAATGCAAAGAAAATATGATAAAAAAAATATAAAAATACTATTGGTTGATGATGAGCCTGAATATGTCAAAATATTTCAGAATATTATCAAACAAAACTATCCAAATGTTCAAATGGCTAATTCCGGAAAAAAAGCATTGGAAGTCATTGAAAGTAACGTTCCTGATATTGTTATTACAGATATTTGTATGCCGGGCATGGATGGTGTCACATTAATGAAAAAAGCATTACACCACTATCCAGATATTATTTTCATTGGCATTACTGGTTATGATGATATTGAAAAAGCCATTGAATTTCTAAAACAAGGCGGGGTAGACTATCTTCATAAACCAATTGACACGAATATTATCTATCTATCCATTGAAAATGCGATCAATAAAGTTTTTCTTCATGCCCATCTGAAACAGACAAATAAAGATCTGATAAAAAAAAATGAAGACTTGAGCAAAGAAATCAACGAACGAAAAAAAATTGAATCCAATCTGTTGAAAACACAAATCGAACTCAAAAAAGCTAAAGAAGCCGCAGAACATGCCAACCAGGCCAAAACCGAATTTCTTGCAAAAATGAGTCATGAATTACGAACCCCGCTAAATGGCATACTTGGCTACACTCAAATATTGAAACGCGAGAAAAATGTATCCGAACTTCAAAATAGAGCCAACACAATTATTCATTCATGCGCTGAACATTTGCTTTTAATGATTAATGATATTCTTGATTTATCAAAAATTGAAAGCAACCGGTTATCATTAAATACAGCACCTTTTTCACTGCCTCATTTTCTTCAAAATATTGCAGAGATAACAGAGCTGAATGCCAGAGAACACCAACTGGAATTTGCCTATCAACGATTATCGCAACTTCCTAAAAGTGTTATTGGCGATGTTAAATGTTTGCGTCAGGTTTTGATGAATTTATTAAATAATGCAGTCAAATATACTCAAAAAGGATGGGTTGTTTTAAAGGTCAAATATGCCAACTCAATTCTTGAGTGTCAGGTTGAAGATACCGGCATTGGTATTGATAAAAAGCAACTGAACAATATTTTTAAGCCTTTTCAACAGATTCATAATAAACGCATTACTGTTGAAGGTACAGGTCTGGGCCTGTCAATCAGCCAACAGATTATTCAATTGATGGGTGGAGAAATACATGTTGAGAGCCAGTTAAATGTTGGAAGTGTATTCTGGTTTAGAGTTGAATTAAAAGAAACGCAAAAAGTAATGGAAAAACCCCTTGAAAATAAAATTCGCACAGGTTATGTTGGAGATAAAAAACGTATCCTGATTGTTGATGATACTGAGGATAATCTGATTGTTTTAGAAGATATGTTGACTTCCTATGGATTTGAAGTTAAGAAAGCAAGGGATGGCAATGAAAGTATTCAGGGAGTATTGGAATGGTACCCGCATATGGTGATAATCGATCTGGTTCTTCCCAATGTGGATGGATATATGGCGACCCAACAAATACGAAAAATTGATTGGGGCAAAACAATTCCAATTATTGCCTGCTCTGCAACTGATAGTGACGTGGTTCGTCAGTTAAGTATGGCATCAGGATGCAATGATTTTATTGGAAAACCGATAGACTGTGAGGATCTTCTGGATCTATTGGAACAATATCTATCAATTCAATGGACTTATGAAACTGCTCAACCCAAAAAGGCGCTCATATCTCAAGATATTGTATTTCCGCCTGAAGAATCCTTGAAAGAATTAAAGAAAATGTCATTTGAAGGTGATATTCTAGGCATCCAGGATTGGTCAGTTTCATTTATCCAAAAACATCCCGAGTATAAGGCTTTTGGAAAGTATATTCAAAAACTGGCCGGAGAGATTCAACTTAATGCCATACACGATTATATAACAAAGACAAATTAAAGGAGTAAATAATGAAACGTCTTTTGATCATTTTGTTCTTAAGTCTTATTTTGGTATCAATTGCTCATGCTAAAAACAAACAAATAAAACTGGCAACCTTAGATTGGGAGCCTTATGTGAGTCAAAAGCTTGAAAATTATGGATTTACATCAGAAATCATTCAAAAATCTTTTGAAAAAATGGGATATACTGTATCGTTTATGTTTTATCCCTGGGCTCGTGGAATGGTTATGACTGAACGTGGGAAAGTTCATGGAATTTATCCGGCTTATTATAGTGATGAAAGAAATAAAAAATTCATTATTTCTGATGCTTATGGAAGTGGTGAACTTGGCTTTTACAAACGTCGGGGCAGTAATATCTCATTTATTGCCAATCCTGTGGAAGAACCAGAAAAGGTTTTAAAGTCATTAAAAAAATATCGCATTGGTATTGTTCGAGGCTATGCCTATACAAAAGAATTCGATGCGGCAGATTATTTGACCAAGGATATTGTTGCCAACGATGCAACCAATTTAAAAAAATTATTTAGAGGGCGTATTCATTTGGTTTTTATTGATAAATTTGTCGCCCGCTATATCATGCATCGAAAATATCCGCATTACATGGATGAGTTGGAATTTATGTATCCTGCTATGGAAGAAAAAAAACTATATATTTGCTTTTCAAGAAAAATTCCTGGTATCAACACAATTGTAAAAGATTTTAATGCAGGTTTGAAACAATTAAGCGCATCTGGTGAATTAGAAAAAATTATGGACCATCATGGATTCTAAGGTGCCGCATCAATTCTTTTTCAAAGAAAGTAAAACATGAAACATACACTTAAAAAGGGAATATGTTTATGAAAAATTTTGATATCAGTCATGTTCAAATGTGGCAAAAAGATTTGAATAATCCAATATTGCTCAGTATATTTGTTCGCCAGAAAAATTCAAGTGATCCCTTCTTCAGATATGGTGAATCCCTTAACACAGCGTGTAAACATATTGACATTGCTTTTACAAAAACTGAGTCATTACCCAAAATTCAGATAAAAGATAACTTGAATGTTCATTCAATTCCTGAAGGCACAGAAATTCAGCCTTTTCTTCAGGCTTTGACTTACCGGTCCAATCCCCCTGAAAAATCTGCTGAATATGAAGGCATCGAAACATTGCCATCATCAAACTTGCTTTTATTTGTATCCCCTTATTGCCCCAATTGTCCGGAAGTGCTGAAAAAAATTCTGCCCATTGTATGGTTTAATCCAGACATTGACCTGACAATTATCGATGTGGGATTGTTTCCCGAGGAGGCTGAAAAACGTTCAATTTTATCGGTGCCCACTTTGATGTTCAAAGATTTCAGATGGACAGGCCCGGTTAACGTATCTGAAATCATGGATGTCATTCAAAATCCTCCGGACCAGTGGGATGCCCAGAGCTTAGAGCGGATGTTATCTGAAGGAAAGGCAGTCCAACTGGCACAAACAATTCTTGATCAGGGTAAGTTTGTCAAGAATTTTGATCAACTCATTGCTCATGAACTGCTATCGATTCGTTTGGGAGCGATGGTTTGTGTTGAATATATTGCGGATGAGAATCGAAATCTTGCCCAAAACCTGAGTCACACAATCTGGTCTTGTCTGACTTCATCAAATATTCAGGTTCAGGGAGATTTGATTTACCTGATTGGCATTTGTGGAACCCAAAAGGATATCCCCAAATTAAAAGATATGATGGCTCAGGCTGATGATAACGATATTAAAGAATCCATCACTGAAGCCATTGAAACCATTCAGGAACAATCTTGAACGCAGATAATCTCATCCAGGCAATGACCGGTTAATTTTTCGCAGGTATTGGATGCAGTGTTCAGATCATTCTTTTTTAGACAATCCAATATCGGGCTGTCAAGAAGTGACTGGTAGATCTTTTGCCGGTCCTTCTGACATGATATCTCTTTGTTCAATAGTGTGCGCAGCTTGCCCATCATATTAAGAAACGCGGCATATTCTTCACCAAACTCATCTTGAAAGCGTTTCCTGAGATGCTTAGACAGAGCAGGACTCTTACCATTTGTGGAAATTGTAAGACAAAGATCTCCTTGTTCAATGACTGATGGCAAGATGAAATCAGATTCTTCCGGCCGGTCAGCAATATTGCATAATATGTTTTTTGCGCGCGCCCATTGTGCGATTGATGTATTTACAGTTTCATTATTTGTGGCAGCAAAAACCATAAATAGGTCGTTCAGGTCATCAGAACAAATGTCTCGATAACACATTTTGATAATGTTTTTTCTTGCAATTTCTAATAATTGGGGAACTATTTGAGGACTAATAATCCGAATGTCGGCCGCACATGCAATCAGTCGCCTGACTTTTCGGAGTGCCACCTGACCGCCGCCTGCAATAAGACATTTCCGATCTTTTAAGGTTAAATTGATTGGATAGTATTTCATTGTAAATACTTTCTTGTTTCAGAGACATGCCGCAATCGATTGAGAATTCCCTTTAATCTAACAAATGAACGTTTCAGATGTGGCTTATTTGACAAAATTTTCAAATAGATTCGAATCATTTTGCTCAGACGCAATGGACGTGTCAACACCTGAACATGACCTCTTTTAATCCCTTGTATGATATCATTTTTATTTTTTTGGCTCTTAACAAGTGAATAGCACCGTCCAAATTGTTCTTGAATGTGGGCATCCGATCCGGCCACCAGCGGCAACCCATGCTTATTTGCAAAACGCTCAGCCTCACGATTGAAATTGATTTGCGTGCTATAAAAATGGCAATACTCAATGGCATCAAATAAATCAGGATGTAAATACATATCTTTTCCAAGAGACTGCATCCCTGGAAAAAATGGATGCGGAGCAATTACCAAATTCGTGTCGTTTTTCGCTTTCCTTATGGCATCATAATTGTCAAGACCATCAATTTCAGAAAAGTTAATTAATAATAAATGCTTATGGTCAATAGATTGCTCCACTCCTGGAAATAAAACAATACCTTTTTTCTTTGCATAAGCATACACTTTTTTGTCACTGATCATCGTATTATGGTTGGTAATTGCAATGGCATCAAACGAAAGCCTTGCCGCACGATTGATTAATGCATATGCATCATATTCGATATTATTGTCTGTATCTTCACGTGTATGAATATGAAAGTCTATCTTAAGTAATTGATTCATATAATATTTCTTATAAAACGCGGAAAAAAATGCCGCATTGCAGAAAAAAATGATTGACATTATGCCGCGATGCGTTATATTAATATTCAACGCACTTGAAAATATGATTGTTCAACACGTTCTTTGACAATATTTCATCATGCAATCAGTATCATCTCTTTTGAAAAAGTCAGCCAACTTTTTGGTAATCGACTGATTTTTTTAAAGGATTACTTTTTTGTTTTTAGAAATAATCATGAGCGATACAATGGTCTTTTAAATTGAATCGTTTGAATAATT
>Ga0272440_1003900_pt1 | contig 10925 bp, 6 predicted proteins | sample SSMMMBAug17_FD_192440 | JGI IMG/M metagenome (GOLD analysis project Ga0272440, IMG submission 192440) | Marine sediment archaeal communities from Little Sippewissett salt marsh, Falmouth, MA, United States - SSM-MMB-Aug17 | ecosystem: Environmental > Aquatic > Marine > Wetlands > Sediment ... | reverse complement strand
AAAGAACCGCCTAAAGGCGGAACTACAAACTGGATGCCCTTAATTATAAAGAACCGCCTAAAGGCGGAACTACAAACTGGATGCCCTTAATTATTTGGTATATTCTTTTTCGGAAATCACCTTAGCATTTGATAATAAAAAAGTAGATGATTCTATTTTGCAATATATTAAATCCAAACCTGATTTTATTGGTTAAAAATAAATTATAAGGAGTTAGAAAGTCAAGTGATCCAAAATATTGACCATACCCTTGATTTAAGAGGAACAATATCTCCAGTAACACTTTTGAAGGTAAGCCAGATTTTTGAAAAGATGGCATCAGAACAAATTATGGAGGTAAAAATAAGGGATCTTGATACAAGAACTGATATATTTAAAATTTTGCCAGATAATACATTTGAGTTAATTACAAAAGAAATTGTTAAGGATTATGGCCTTTATTATCGCATTTTAATAAAGAAAAAATGATTATTTATTTGGATTATGATTTTGTAATATTTTTTTCTTCCAATTTTTTATATGCATTTTGAATTTTAATAAATTTTTCTTGTGCCAATATTTTAAACTCATCACCTAAATGTGAAAGTTTATCAGGATGGTACATATGTATTTTTTTATAATATGCTTTTTTAATTTCTTCCTGACTTGAATTTTTTAAAACTCCTAAAATTTCATAAGGATCTTCATCTAATTTCGATTCACTGCTGCTATTAGAAGTTTTTCTTGAATTTGATTTTCTATTATTTTTAAAATAATGCGAAAAGTCTTGCTCTTTTTGATATTTTTCTTTACTTATAAATCTCTTTTGAAAAAAGTTTAGTATAAAAGGTGGAATTTTGCCTGTATATAATGCATAAGTAAAAATAACAGTTATTAAAATATCATCCAGCCATCCAAAAAATGGAATTAAAAAATCTGGTATTAAATCAAAAGGACATAATCCATAAGTTACAGGTATAAGAATAAAAAATATGTTTTTGATATTCATAAAATTTTTCTCCTGATATAAATCTTTCTTCTTTATAAAGTCTTGACATATTGTATAAATTGAGGAATAGATATTGCATTAATGCCAATAAATATTATTATCACCTTTTATATGAAAAGGATAGATAAAAACGTAATTAACTAACAAGCATTTCATCAAAATTCAAATATTCTTTAATTTAATTTAATAAAATTATTTTTAAATATTGATGGTCTCGTAAAAAGTCAAAAAATGAGATTTTTATCTGTGTAACAGTTAGAAATTATTAATACCGATTTTTTAAAAATGACTTTTTACGAGTCCATCAATATTTAACTGGAAATAATACCTAAAACTTTGAATTTTTACAATCAAACCTTTGTTCATTTGAAAATAAAAAATTCAAAGAAAGATTAATATTATGGAAATAAGCTTGCCTAAAAATTTTTCAGTTTTTGTTTTAGATGATAACTCTTCTAATATTTCTATTCTTGAACATTTTTTTAAGGATCAAACCTGCAATTTGTGGAAATCTATGAGTGGGATTGATGCTTTAAATAAAATAAATAAAGGGCTCAAACCAGATATTATTATTATTAGAGCAGCTATGGATGAAATTTCAGGCTTTGAAGTTTGCAAGACATTAAGAAAAAAATATTCATCAAATATTTTACCTGTAATTTTAATTATTGAAAAAGAAAATGAATCTCATATAATATCAGGATTTGAATCTGGAGCAAACGATTATTTATTTATGCCATTTTCAAAAGAAGAACTTCTTGTCAGAGTAAAAACACATTTAAATGTTATAAAACTTAATAAAAAAATTAATCAAGTAAATAAGCAGTTATTGGAATCAGAAAAAAAATATCGAGGAATTTTTGAACATGCTTTTGAAGGAATTTTTCAAACTGATGATAAGGGATTTTTATTAAATGCAAATAAATCATTTTGGAATATTACCGGGTTTAAACCAGGCTCAAACAAAAAATTTAATATTTTTGGAGATACTGATTCATTATTTATTATAAAAACTGATAGAATTCAAATATTTGATACTATTAGAAATAATGGTAAGATTTTTGGTTTTGAAACAAAAATTAGAAATGAAAATAATAAAAATATTTGGATTTCACTTTCTGCAATTTCTATAAATGGAGGTGATGGGTCAGGTACATATTATGAAGGTTCTATTTATGATATTACAGTTCGAAAAGAAAAAGAACAGGCTGAAAGAGATAGAGAATTAGCTGAAAAAAGAACTGAACAATTAAAAGCAGAAATGCATGCAAGACAGGTAAAAACTCAAAAAGAATTATTAGATGCTTTTATTAAGACTATTGCCACTGCTGTTGAAGAAAAATCTGCATATACTGGAGGTCATGTTAGAAGAGTTGTTGAATTATCTATAATGATAGCTAATAAAATTAACGAAACTGACACAGGTGCTTTAAAAGATGTTTATTTTAAGGAAGAAGAAATTGAAGAATTAAAAACTGCTGCATGGATGCATGATATAGGTAAAATTACTACTCCAGAGCATGTTGTTGATAAATCAAATAAACTCCAAACTGTATGGGATAGAATTGAAAAAATTCATACAAGATTTCAACTTATTGAAACCTTAATGGAAATTGATTATTTCAATAAATTAGAGAAATTATTGATTGATAATAAAGATAATAATATTTCTGATCATGCAATTCAAAACAAGAAAGATAACCTTAAAAAGGAATTTCAAATAAAAAAAGATGAACTAAAAGAGGATTTTGAATTTATTTCTAAATGTAATTATTCAAGTGAGTATATGCCTGAAAAGGAAATCGATACGTTACTTAAAATTGCATCAAAAAAATTCAAAATGAATTCTAAATCATACAGCTATATTGAAGAAGATGAACTAATGAACTTATGTGTAAGAAAAGGAACTTTAACAAATTATGAAAGAAGTATCATTGAAAATCACGCCAACATGACAATAAAAATACTAAACCAGCTTCCTTTTCCAAAACATTTAGCAAAAGTAACAGAAATTGCTGGGGCACATCATGAAAAAATTGATGGTTCTGGTTATCCAAATAAACTATCTGGTAATCAATTATCAATTCAATCAAGAATCCTTGCAATTGCAGACATATTTGAAGCTTTGACAGCAAAGGATAGACCTTATAGAAAGCCGATAAAATTATCTGAGGCATTACATATTTTAGACATTATGAAACAAAATAGACATATTGATCCTGATATATTTGATCTTATGGTTAATGAAAAAATATATCTTGATTATGCAAAACTTGAATTAGGCACTGACCAAATTGATAATAATTAACATTATTAACTATCTAATAATATTATGAAATTGAATATAAAACTTAAGGTAAATATTTTTATTTTAATAACATTCAGCATTATTGCATGTTTTTTCGTTTTTATATTATTGCCATTTCAACACCTGAGAACCAAAACATCAGTTAAGATTGTAACACAAACTATTAAAACAACTATAGATATGGAATTAGAAGATATTGGCAATGATATTTTTTCAAAACACATTCGGGCACTGAATATTAGACTTTTAAATATACTAAAGAACAAAAATATTTTGCAAATAAATATTTATGATATTCAAGGTAATTTAATTGTTTCAAAAGGTGTCCAAATATCTTTAAGTAATCTAAGTGATCAACAAATTGAAAATTCAATTAAACAAGACATAACTAATATCAGATATACTGGTGAATATAATATTATCAGCTATCTTAAAGAAATAAATATTGCAGGCGAAAGACTTGGTTTTATATGTCTTTTTTATTCAATAGATGACATTGAAAAAGAAAAAACATTGTCTTTTATTATTTTCGGATGTTTGCTGGCAGGTATTTTAATTACAATGATTGTTGTATTGAATTTTATTATTTCAAGAGTAATTATTTCAAATGTAGAAGATATTAAAAATGCTTTTAAAGAAATAAAAACAACCGGGCCGGGAAAACAAATTAAGGTTGCTGGAAAGGATGAATTAATAGAGCTAAAATCATTTTTTAATTATACGTCTCTTGAAATATCAAAAATGTATAATCAAATTGAACAAAAAAATCTTCAATTAAAGCATTTAAATGAGAAAAAAAATGATTTTTTGGCAAATACTTCACACGAGCTAAGAACGCCTTTAAATGGAATAATAGGAATCTGTGAATCTCTTTTAAGTGGAGTTGGAGGTACTTTACCACTTGAAGTAAAAAATAATCTTTTGATAATAGTTACCAGTGCTAAAAGGTTAACAAATATTGTTAATGATATTCTTGATTTTTCAAAACTTAAAAAAAGTAAAATAATTTTAAACAAAAAACCAATAAATTTATATACGCTCGTTGAGATGCTCATTTCCCTCTCAACCAGTCTAATTGGCAATAAACAATTAGTTTTAATAAATTCAATAAATCCTTATTCAAATCCAATTTTTGCTGATGAAAACAGACTTCAGCAAATAATAAACAATCTTTTAACTAATGCTGTCAAATATACAAAATCTGGTTCAGTAGAAATATCTTCAAAAGAAATAGATAATGTAATGCATATAAGCGTTGAAGATACTGGAATTGGAATAGATAAAGAAAAATTTGAAAATGATTATTTTAATGATGAAGATAATAAAACACCTACATTAGGTCTTTCAATTACAAAAAAATTAATTAAGCTGCATGATGAATCAATATGGGTAGAATCAAAGCCCGGAAAGGGTACAAAATTTACTTTTACTATGAAAATCGCAGCTGATCAGGCAGGTAAAGAAAAAACAGATGATAAAATTATAAATGATAATAAAGCAAAATTTGATAAAATACTTGAAAAATATGATAAAGATGACAGTAATAAAGATTCAAAAGATGAATTGGAATTAAAAATTTCAGAAGAGGTTTTTGATATTCTCGTTGTAGATGATGAACCAATAAATATTCAGGTAGTTGAAAATCTATTATATTTTGAAAAATTTAATATTATTTCTGCATCAAGTGGAAAGCAAGCATTAGATTATCTCAAAAATAAAAAAATCCCAGATTTAATTTTATTAGATATTATGATGCCAGAAATGTCTGGTTATGAAGTTTGTTTAGAAATTAGAAAAAAATATTCAGCAAACGAACTTCCAATAATAATGCTGACTGCAAAAAATCAAATTATTGACCTTATTAAAGGATATGAAACAGGAGCAAATGATTATATTACAAAACCTGTTTCAGAAACTCAGCTTAAGGTCAGGCTTAAAACACTTATAAAAGTTTCATCATTAAATAAAAAATTAAAAGATACAAATCAAAGACTAAAGGAATCAGAAGAAAAATTTAGAGGAATATTTGAAAATGCTGTTGAAGGGATATTTCAGACAACTCCTGATGGTAAAATAATCAGTGCAAATCAGTCTCTTGCAAATATTATGGGTTATCCTATGGAAGAAATGGAGATTTTAGATCTATTTGATGTTAATAAAATCTATGTTAATAGAGATGAAAGGCAGATATTTGCTCAAATCCTTATTGAACAAGGCCATATAATTGGTTTTGAAACCCGGCTTTATAAAAAAGACAGATCAAAAATTTGGGTTTCAATTTCTGCACGCTCTGTTTTTGATGAAAATGGCAGATTATTTTGTTATGAAGGTTCTTTGCTTGATATAACTCAAAGAAAAGAAAAAGAAAAAGCTGAAAAAGAACGTGAAGAAGCTGAAAAAAGAGCAGAAAAAATTAAAGCTGAACTTCATGCAAAAGAAGCTGAAACACAAAAAAAATTATTTGACGCTTTTATTAAAAGCATCGCAACAGCAATTGAAGAAAAATCAGCATACACTGGCGGACATATTAGAAGGGTTGTTGATTTAACTATGATGATTGCGAAAAGAATCAATGAAATATCAGTTGGCCCTTTTAAAGATGTAAGATTTTCTGATGATGAATTTGAAGAGCTCCAAATGGCAGCATGGATGCATGATATTGGAAAAATTACTACTCCTGAGTCTGTTGTAGATAAATCAACAAAACTTGAAGCTGTTTTTGACAGAATAGATTTAATTCAGATAAGGTTTAATTTAATTGCAGAATTAAATGAAGCAAATTATGTAAAACAAAGGAATAAATTAATTAGTTCAGGTAATTACAGCAATGAAGAGCTTAATGATATTGAAAATAAATTTAATGAAGAACTTAATATTATTAAGAAGGATTTTGAATTTATTAAATCATGTAATAGTGCAAGCGAATTTATGAGTGATGAAATGCTTGAAAGATTAAACGAAATAGCTTCCAAAACTTATAAAATTGATGGAGAAGAAAAAAAATGGCTTTCTGAAAATGAATTAAAAAATCTTTCAATAAAAAAAGGTACCCTTACAACAGAAGAAAGAAAAATTGTTGAAAACCATGCTACTATGACAATAAAAATTTTAGAACAAATTCCTTTTCCTTATAATTTAAAAAATGTTAAACAATATGCCGGTAATCATCATGAAAAATTAGACGGCTCAGGATATCCATTTGGACTAAAAGCAGATGACCTTCCCTACCAATCAAGAATACTAACAATTGCAGATATTTTTGAAGCATTAACAGCTAAAGACAGGCCATATAAAAAGCCAATGGAACTTATGAAAGCTGTTAAAATATTAAAATTTATGAAACAGGACGGCCATATTGATCCTGACATTTTTGATCTTTTTGTAGAAAGTGAATTATATAACCAATATGCAGAAAAAGAGCTTAATTGTCAGTAATTGAGGGAACTCAGGGGCAATGCTGTTGAATTAAGAATTGGAGTCCCAAATCTTTAGATTTGGGCGTGAAATAATTACAACAAAAACAAGTATTTGTTTATGTATTCAATTGTATTATACACCCAAATCTAAAGATTTGGGACTCCAGCCTTAATTCATCAACATTGGTCTCAGGGGCAAACATAAAAATAGGATCATCAGGTTATTGGCGAAAAAGGCCTTTTTTATTCAGATACTAATTAATTCTATTTTGGCAAATTAAAAGATAACATATTGATTTGATTTAAAATACATAAAAATCTATAAAATCAATATTTGTTGTAATTTCAATCGGTTAAATTTCAGTATGCCAAAGTAGAATTAATCAAAAATAGCTTGAACCATCCCAACAGTGGGTACAGAGTTTTTCTTTTGGAAGTCCAATAGCTTTTACAAGATCAGGCAGTTTTTGATAAGAAAGGCTTGTTAATTTTAACATTTCTCTAATTTTATCAATCATAGCCATATTTTTATCTGTTCCATGAATTGCATAAATTTCTAAATCTTTATTTTCTTTACCTTCAATTTCTTTGATTGCCTGCCTTCCTGCCAATGCCAGTGTTGATCTTGATGATGAAAAATTTAAAAATTCACATGGATAGATTAATGTAGGACATGCCAGCCTCATATGAACTTCATCTGCACCATAATCAAACAATAATTGGACATTATCATGTAGTTGTGTACCTCTTACAATTGAATCATCACAAAAAAGAATTTTTTTGCCCTTTATAAGTGATTTAATAGGAATAAGCTTCATCTTAGCCACCAGATCTCTTTTGCTCTGATTTTGCGGCATAAAGCTTCTTGGCCATGTTGGTGTATATTTTACAAAAGGGCGCATATATGGTATTCTTTTTTCATTTGAGTAGCCCAGTGCATGCCCAATTCCTGAATCTGGAATACCTGCGATATAATCAACATTTGTGTCATCATTTTCAGCAAGGGCTTTTCCGCATTTATATCGAATACATTCTACATTGAGTTTTTCATAACTGGATGCTGGATATCCATAATAAACCCATAAAAATGAACAAATTTGAAGTTTATCTCCTGGCGGCTTTTTTTGTTCATAACCATCAGGAGTTATATAAATAATCTCATCAGGACCAAGATATTTTTCAACCTCGTATCCCAAATTGGGAAAAGAAGCTGATTCTGAAGCTGCAGCAAAACTACCTTCTTTTCTACCAATAATAATAGGAGTCCTGCCAAGCTTATCTCTGGCTGCATAAATGCCATTATCTGTCAAAATAAGCATGGAACATGAACCCTTTATTTTTTGCTGTGCATGTATAATCCCTTCAGTAAATGATTTTTTTTCACTGATCAGCATAGCAACAAGTTCTGTTGGATTAATTTTTCCACCGCCAGTTTCCGAAAAATGAAGCCTCTTTTCATAGGCTCTCCCGGTAAGCTCTTCAATATTAATTATTTTTCCAACAGTTACAATACCAAATGTTCCTAATATTGATGATATAATCAAAGGTTGAGGGTCATAATCACTGATTACACCAACGCCTATTTTACCATTAGCAAATTTAGGTAAATCTGATTCAAATTTTGATCGAAAATAATCCCCTTCTATATTGTGTATTGACCTTGTGTATCCATCCTTTTTTTTGACTACCATCCCCCCTCTTTTAGTCCCAAGGTGAGAATGATAGTCAACTCCATAAAAAAGATCATCTACACAATCTTCTTTTGATACTACCCCAAATAATCCACCCATAAATTTTATGCATCCTTTCTTAAATAAAAAAATAATAAATAGTATCTTCTTTAAATTTCGGGGTGACTACAGATTTAGTCATAAAGATTTGGAAGTGAAATAATCTTATATATATTTGATTATTGTATTTGTCAAACTTAAATATTTCAATAATATCATTAGCAAAAACAATCATTCTCTAATAACAAGCACGAAATCCACAAAGTGTTTTGAAAGCGGGACTATAAGATTTATTGATTTTTTTATATAAAAATTTAATATAGTTAGATTGTATCTGAAAAAATTTCTTGATATTTTAAGAGGATATAGTAAACACAAAACATTTAGGTGATTTCCGAAAAAGAATATACCATTAATTTAGGGGCAGCCAGTTTGTAGTTCCGCCTTTAGGCGGTTTGCTAAACCAACTAATGAAATTTAATAAAAATTGTAATCAGTTTTTCGGGTCTTTTTTTGGCTTTTTGGATACTCCCACCTAAAGTCGGAACAAAATAAAGGTATTATTTTATCGGAGAAATTAATGAAAAAAAAGATTCAAAACAATCTTATTATTTATTGTTTATTTTTTTTAATATTTAATAATGTATATGCTCAGAATGAAAAAGCAGATGATTATTTTGATCTTGGTGTTTTTGCTTATGAAGATTTAGATTACAAAGGAGCAATTTATAATTTTAATAAAGCATTAGATTTAGATAAGAAAAATCCATTGTATTATCAGTATATTGGGAAAACATATTTACAATTGGATAATTATAAAAAGGCAAATATTTTTTTAACAAAGGCTTTTAAAATAAATCCAGATTTACCTGAAATTAAATATGATATTGCATTACTAAAATATAAAAAAGAATTATATTCAGATGCTGCTGAATTATTTATAAAAGTTTATAATGAAGATAGTAAAAATGTTTTAGCTGCGTATCATGCAGGAATTTGTCTGTTTAAAATAGAAAAATACAAAAAAGCTCAAAAATATTTTTTACTTGTTGCTGAAAAAAGCCCGAGTATTAGAGATAATGCCTATTACTATGCAGGCATTTGCTTTCAAAAAACAGGTAATATTGATAATGCTATCAGCTTTATGGTTAAAGTAAGAGACAGTTCAAAAATAGATAATCTTAAAAAATATGCTCAAAAATGGATAAATGCATTATATCTGAAAAAACAAAAAAATAGAAAGTTTAATGTTTTTGCTAATTTTGCTTTTTTATATGATGATAATGTCAGGGCATATCCTGAAGATGAATATTATACTGAAAAAAAAGAAGATTTATTAATCAGAACTTATTTCAAATTTGATTATAAAATAAAACAAGATGATAATCTAATTTTAGGATCTTCATATTCTCATTTTCAAACATTGCATTTTGATCTCAATGAATTCGATGTTATTGGAAGTATTTTAAATCTATATGCCAGTTATAAAATAGACAAAAATCTTTTATATTCATTTAAATACAGCCCTTCATATAATTATTTAGATTATAGTAAATATATTGCCAGACAAACAATTGAAAATTCATTATTATGGTCTGTGAATGACGATTTAACAACAAAATTTACATATAAATATTATATAGATAATTATTTTGAAAATTCTGGAAGAGATGCCAATACTAATGATATTGCAATAGATTTAAGATATAGAATAAAGGCTTATGTCTTGTTTGCACAATTTAATGCTGTTGATACCAGTTCTTCTTATATTGAATATAATTATGAACAATTAAAAACAGATTTTGGATTACAATTTAAGATTTTTGAAAAATTAAATGTAATGTTTAATACTAAATACTATGATAAAAGATTTGAATCATATGAATTAGAAAATAAAAGAAAAGATATTAAATTAGATACTGAACTAAGGCTGTTTATTAATTTTAAAAATACATTTACTGCCGGAATTGAGTATCAATATACAAAAAATAATTCAAACAATAATGCCTATGATTATAGAAGAAATATTATTGGGATTTTATTATCAACAAGGTTTTAAAAGGGTGCATTAAAAAAAAAAGGATTTTTTAGCCCTGAAAGGGCGCAATATACCAGCCCAGGGCAACGCCCCAATGTTGTTGAATTAAGACTGGAGTCCCAAATCTTTAGATTTGGGAGTGTATAATACTATTTAATTCATTAACAAATACTTGTTTTTGTAGTAATTATTTCACGCCCAAATCTAAAGATTTGTGACTCCAATTCTTAATTCAACAGCATTGGGGCAACGCCCTGGGTAAAACATTACAATGATTTGAGCCCTGAAAGGGGTTATGGGGGGGTTTTTGAGTTTGTACCATTAATACGCCCCCCCCCCTAACCCCCCTCAAGGGGGGAATTCAACCGAAACTTCTCACTATCTTATTAATATTCCAATATTTATCCTTAATTCAACAGCATTGTGGTATATTGTGCCCTTTCAG
>Ga0272440_1003899_pt1 | contig 10925 bp, 12 predicted proteins | sample SSMMMBAug17_FD_192440 | JGI IMG/M metagenome (GOLD analysis project Ga0272440, IMG submission 192440) | Marine sediment archaeal communities from Little Sippewissett salt marsh, Falmouth, MA, United States - SSM-MMB-Aug17 | ecosystem: Environmental > Aquatic > Marine > Wetlands > Sediment ... | reverse complement strand
AACTTGCTGGATTTTTACCCAGGGCGCTGCCCTGGGCTGGTATGTTGCTGCCCTTTCAGGGCTAAGAAAAACAATATCCGACTTTATGAGAAGCGTATTTTATTCACCGGCAATTTTGGTTACACTCTTATTTTTTTGTACGATAAAGAACAATGCGTATTTTTTCTTTCGTGTTATCCCGCCTTGATATATGCGCCCTTAATCTTCTTGACACAAAGCAAATATTATTGTAAATAACCCCAATGAAATACACAAGCATAAATCATACAATTGAACAATTAGAGCAAGCAAACTATATTGCATCAAAAGAAATTGCAACTGTTGTCTTTCTTGCTTTTGTGACCCAAAAACCCATTCTTATCGAAGGTCCTGCCGGTGTTGGTAAAACTGAACTTGCCAAAGCAGTTGCTTTAAATCTTAATCGTCAGCTCATAAGATTGCAATGCTACGAAGGATTAGACGAGGCCAAAGCATTGTACGAATGGGAATATGCCAAACAATTGCTTTATACGCAAATCGTCAAAGAAAAAATCCAATACATTATCCAGGATACCCATTCCTTGCCTGAAGCAGTGGAGAGAATTGCAGATCAAGAGGATGCCTTTTTTTCTGAACGATTTATTCAAACCCGACCTTTGCTTGAAGCCATATCATCACCGGAACCGGTGGTGCTTCTGATTGATGAAGTCGATAAATCTGATCCTGAATTTGAAGCCTTTTTGCTGGAATTATTGAGTGATTTTCAAGTTAGCATTCCAGAAATTGGGACACGAAAGGCAGTGAATATCCCTTTTGTTGTGCTGACATCAAATAATTATCGCGATATGAGTGATGCCCTCAAACGACGATGTTTGCATCTGTACATTGATTATCCAGACAAAGACCTTGAAACAAGAATTGTTCGATTAAAGATTCCACAGATCGACAACATGCTTACTGATCAACTCATCCATGTGATTCGTCAAATTCGTACCCTGGATTTAAAGAAACATCCATGTATTTCAGAAACGTTAGACTGGGCAAAGTCACTGATTGCACTGAATGTAAACACATTGTCTCATAATGTTGTTTGCGATACGCTGAATGTTATTTGTAAGTATAAGTCAGATGTTGATAGTGTAAAAGAACAATTGGAATCATTATGCACGTTTTAATTTTCTTGACATCTGCATTTTTTTCAGAAATAAATAGGAATAATTATTTGATACAAAATTTTTTAAAAGGAGAATCTGATAGAAATGCCTTTATTAAGCATTGAACAGGCAATTGATGATATTCGATTTGGAAAAATGGTAATTCTCGTAGATGATGAAGATAGAGAGAATGAAGGAGATTTGACCATTGCTGCTGAAAAAGTCACCCCGGAAATCATTAATTTTATGGCCAAATATGGACGCGGCTTGATTTGTTTATCCATGACACCTGAAAAATTGGATCAACTGGAACTTCCCCTCATGGTCGGAGATAATACTTCGCGTTTTCAGACAGGTTTTACAATATCAATTGAAGCCAGACGTGGTGTCAGTACAGGGATATCTGCCCATGATCGGGCAACAACAGTTTTAACCGCCATCGCTGATGATGCCAAACCTGAAGATCTTGCCCGCCCTGGACATATATTTCCATTGCGGGCCAGAAAAGGCGGTGTTATCGTCCGTGCCGGTCAGACAGAAGGCTCTGTTGATCTTGCAAGACTTGCGGGTTTGAAACCTGCCGGCGTCATTTGTGAAATTATGAATGATGATGGCACAATGGCGCGCATGCCCCAATTGCAAGAGTTTTCAGAAAAACACAACATTGGAATTTGCACCATTGAAGATCTCATTGAATACCGCATGCGTAAAGAAAGCTTTGTCTATCGGGCAGCAGAAACTGTCATTCCTACATCATATGGGGGGGAATTTAAAGCCATTGTGTTTGAAAATCATATTGACGATTTATTAAATATTGCACTGGTCAAAGGTGATATAGATTCTGAAAAACCGACCCTGGTTCGGGTACATTCGGAATGTTTAACCGGCGATATTTTTGGTTCCATGCGTTGTGATTGTGGCGATCAATTACACAATGCACTAAAAAAGATTGATAGCGAGGGCAGTGGCGTCCTATTGTACATTCGCCAGGAAGGCCGAGGCATTGGGCTGGTCAATAAAATTAAAGCTTATGCGCTTCAGGATCAGGGATTGGACACTGTAGAAGCAAACGAAAAGCTCGGCTTTCCGGGTGATCTCAGAAATTATGGTATTGGCGCACAAATCCTGGTGAACCTGGGGGTGCGTAAAATGAGACTGATGACCAATAATCCCAAAAAAATGATTGGGCTTGAGGGCTATGGGCTGAGTGTTGTTGAACAGATTCCCATTGAAATTCCCCCCAATCCGCATAATCAAAAATATCTGGCATGTAAAAAATTAAAAATGGGGCATTTGCTAAAATCAGTAGAAAGTGCGCCATGAGAAAAAAGGACAGTTTTTATGCATCAAGTAATTGAAGGTCAATTATCTGCCAGCGGAAAATCATTTGGTTTGATTGTCAGTCGATTCAATGATTTTATCTGTGAACGTTTGATGAATGGTGCCATTGATGCCCTCAAACGAAATGGTGCAGATGAATCGGATATCACTATTGTTAAAGTCCCGGGTGCTTTTGAAATTCCTTTGATTGCACAAAAAATGGCATCCAGCGATAATTATCATGCAATTATTGCCATTGGCGCAGTCATTCGTGGTGCGACCTCGCATTATGATTATGTATGCGCTGAGGTTTCCAAAGGAATTGCATCAGTCAGCTTAAATACTGGCATACCTGTTTTATTTGGCGTACTGACAACTGATACAATAGAACAGGCAATTGAACGTGCCGGCAGTAAAGCGGGTAATAAAGGTTTTGAGGCAGCGATGGCTGCTATCGAAATGGTAAACATTATGGAAAAAATATGAGTGTTGAACGTCGGCGCCATTTGCGTGAACTTTCTTTACAGTCTCTTTTTTTTATAGATTCTGTTTATCCAGAAATTTTTGGAAAACCGCCAAGGCCTTCTGCGATTCATAACCATAATGAGCCAGACACTCATCATAAAAAACCCCGCTCAAAAGTTGTTCGTAATGGGGTAAGAAAAAGAATAGTCAATATATCAACATTGGAATCTGACAGCTTTCAACAGCCAGAACAACACAAACCGCTTACTGATGAAGAACGATTGTCGCAAGGCAATGCATTACTGATTGATTTTTGGCAAAATTTCAAACAATCCAATCAGGGCCAGGATTTTTTTTTGCTGCTGTCACGAGGAGTTATCAAACATATCACTGTTATTGACAAGAAAATAGAAAAATATTCCAGTAACTGGAAACTAGGCCGAATGACCTGTGTGGACAGGAACATTCTTCGCATTGCCGTATTTGAAATTATCTACTGCCCAGACATTCCCTATAAAGTATCGATCAATGAGGCCATTGATATCGGAAAAAACTTTGGCACCAAAGATTCCGGTTCTTTTCTTAATGGGGTTTTGGATAGTATACGCCTTTCTATTGAAACTGAGTGATTCGTTAAGGAATGCTTGAAGAATATCATACTCAATTTGAGAGCTTTCTTGAACATATTTATTACTTGATGTTCAAGTTTTTATCGCAAACAACCGCAACTCGTTCCCAGGCAGAGCCTGTGAACGAGCTGCGGTTGCTTGCTGGAAGTCAAGTCTAATGAACTTGAACATTGAGTATCAGAAAAGAGGATCAAAACAATGAATTCAAAAAACATCATACTTTCAGCCGATGATATTCCACGTCAATGGTACAATATTCTGGCTGATATTAAACTCAACCCACCTCTGGGCCCGGATGGTAATCCAATCAAACCGGATGATCTGGCCCCGGTTTTTCCAATGAACCTGATTGAACAGGAAGTGAGTGATCAACGATGGATCGATATTCCTGAGCCTGTTCTTGATGTTCTTTCAATCTGGCGTCCTTCTCCACTTGTTCGCGCGCGTGCTTTTGAAAAAGCATTGGGCACACCAGCAAGAATTTATATTAAGAATGAGGGTGTCAGTCCGCCAGGAAGTCATAAACCGAACACTGCTGTTGCACAGGCATATTACAACAAGGAATTTGGCATTCAAAATATCACGACTGAAACAGGCGCTGGTCAATGGGGCAGTGCGTTATCCTTTGCATGTAGTCAATTTGAATTAAAATGCAAGGTGTTTATGGTGCGTATCAGTTTTGATCAAAAACCCTATCGAAAAGCCATGATGCAAACATGGGGTGGTGAATGTGTTGCCAGTCCTAGTCCTGAAACAAAGGCCGGACGCGATATTCTGGAAAAAATGCCCGATACGCCGGGTAGTCTTGGGATTGCAATCAGTGAGGCTATTGAAGCGGCTGTGAGTGATACCAGTGGGAAAACACGCTATTCTTTGGGCAGTGTGTTGAATCATGTCATGCTTCATCAAACGATCATTGGCCTGGAAACCAAAAAGCAATTTGAAATGGTCAATGATTATCCCGATATCATCATTGGTTGTGCAGGTGGCGGAAGTAATTTTGCAGGCCTGGCGTTTCCATTTGTCTTAGACAAAAAGAATGGAAAAAATATTCAGATTTATCCGGTAGAGCCAAGAGCCTGTCCCACAATGACGCGCGCTCCTTTTGTGTATGATCATGGGGATACAGCCCGATATACACCACTGTTGCCCATGCACAGTCTGGGACATAATTTTATTCCACCCCCAATTCATGCAGGTGGTCTGCGATATCATGGAATGGCACCAACTGTCAGCCAACTGATAATGGATGAAATTTTATCGCCACGATCTGTTTCGCAAATTGATTCTTATAGAGCAGGTGTTTTGTGGGCCAGAACAGAGGGCGTAATTCCAGCGCCTGAAACCACAAATGCTTTGGCATGTGTTGTGGAAGAAGCCCTTAAAGCAAAAGAAGAAGCCAAAGAAAAGGTGATTGTGGCCAATTTCAGCGGGCATGGTTTACTTGATCTTGGCGCCTATGATAGATTCTTCTCAGGTGAATTAACAGATGTTTCATTATCTGATGACGAGCTTGTCAAAGGCGAAAGTGTTTTTAAAGATAACCCCAAACCACAAGTTTTCAAAGAATAGATACAGAAGTTGTAAGCATTTCTTTCTTTTATATTTCAATCAACATTCAGAGATCAGGTGGTTTTCAGAAAAGAATTTTCCAGTAGCAAATCAAATTACCGAATACGAGATTGTAGAGATAAGGCATGCCTTGTCTCTACAAGTTCATGTCTGGTTTTTTCTTTTTCAACATTCTCAATATTATCCTTCAAACAGCATGAGGCCAGCGAATGAACATACATGATAAAGATATGGCCGAATAGGTCAAAACCTGGAAAAAAGCAACCCCCTGCTTTGAAACAAATACATACTAAAGTGTTGAAAAAATTTGAATATTCAAAAAAAAGCACCAGTTAATTGCTGAAATGTTACAGTACGCTTGTGAACATGGTAAACCTCGGCCAGCATCAGGTCTTGTTGAACAGCAACAATTATTTATGAAATATGCTAAAAAATGGAACGTTTATTATGAACCTGTTATGTGAATCAGGCATTGAGAGTCGAGTGCCTGCATTGTGTGTATGAAAAGAAATCCCCGAAATCATGCAACAATTTTGTAACTATTTGTCAAAATTAATGCATAATTTTCAACAGGTATTAAAATGAATACCGATATCCAGTTCATGCAGGCTGCATTGATTGCAGCCAATCAGTCCAGAGTCGAAAACGAAATACCAGTTGGTGCCGTATTGGTACAGGATCAAACAATCATTGCAGAGGCTTACAACAGAACAATATCTCTTCATGACCCGACTGCGCACGCTGAAATATTAGCAATTCGTGAAGCAGGAAAAAAATTAAATAATTATCGGCTGCCCGGCCTGACACTATATGTTACACTGGAACCCTGTATCATGTGCATGGGCGCGTTAATTCATGCGAGAATTAAACGCATTGTCTATGGTGCGAAAGATTCAAAGTGGGGGGGGTGTGGTTCAATATATCATATGGAAAATGATCCTCGTATGAACCATCAAATTCATGTCACTGGTGGTATTTGTGAAAATGAATGCCGGCAAATAATACAATCTTTCTTTCAAAAAAAGAGAAACAGAAATGGATAAACAATTTGTAATTGATTCATTCAACACACATAATTCCTGGCGATTATTCAAAATAATTGGCGAATTCGTTGAAGGAATCGAAAACCTTCAGGATATCGGACCGGCAGTCAGCGTTTTTGGTTCAGCACGTCTGAGTGAGGACGATCCAAATTATCTGAAAGCTGTTGAAATCTCAGAGCTTTTTGTTAAAGAGGGCTTTGCTGTCATTACAGGCGGTGGTGGCGGTATCATGGAGGCAGCTAATCGCGGTGCAGCAAATGCTGGCGGGACATCAGTCGGCTTGAATATCAAATTACCAATGGAACAAATCCCAAATAATTTTGCTAATTTGAAACTTGAATTCAAATATTTTTTTATTCGAAAATTCATGTTTATCAAGTATGCAATGGCTTACATTATATTACCTGGCGGTTTTGGTACACTTGATGAACTTTTTGAAGCGATTACGCTCATTCAAACCCAAAGAATTAAACCTTTGCCGGTGATTCTGGTGAACTCTGAGTATTGGATCGGATTGATTCAATGGGTAAAAGATCAAATGCTGACCAATAATTGTATCAGTAAAAAAGATTTAGATATTCTTGAGATAATGGATGAACCTGAAGAAATTGTTCGTTTTGTGAAAAAAGTCGTCATTATATGAACAACCTGCCATCAAATGTTATTTTAACCGAGGTTGGATTGCGAGATGGCCTTCAAAATTTGCCAAAAACAATTCCAACCTCCATCAAAATTGATGTATTATCTCGATTGGTCACCGCGGGCTTAAAGCGCGTTCAGGTTTGCGCATTTGTTTCACCATCAATTGTTCCCCAGATGGCTGACGCAGAACAATTATGCCGTGCATTACCCAAATTAGGAACATCACAAACCAAATTTTCTGCCCTTGCATTGAATATCAAAGGGATTGAACGCGCCGCCAGGTGTGGCATTAATTACATAGATATTTCTATTTCAGCCGATCCGGTCCACAGCAAAAAAAATGCAGGAATGGGTCTCAAAAGTGCCCGAAAATCCATGAAAAAAATGATTCAATGTGCAAAAAAATACAATATGACTGTTTTTGCAGGTATTCAATGTGCATTTGGATCGCCATTTAATGAAAATATGCCTGATGGACGAATATATGATATGGCCTGTGAAATGGTTCAAGAACAAATTGATGCCTTTGGTTTGTTTGATACCAGTGGGATGGCAACCCCATCACGTGTAAAAAAAATGCTGGATCTGTTGCTTCCAGAAACAAACGCACTCCCATTTTTTTTTCATTTTCATGACACAAATGGCTTTGGTGATGTTAACCTCATGACAGCCATGAATTATGGCATATATCGGTTTGATTCTTCTTTTGGCGGATTGGGAGGTTGTCCATTCATACCTGATACCCGCGGCAATATCGCCACAGAACATACAGCATTGTTAATGGAAGATTTGGGCATAGACACTGGCATTGATATTGACATTGTGAAATCATGCGGAAAAACTGTGGATGATTATTTAAACAACTGATATCATTTAAGAAATAAAAATGAGAATAGAATTATCACTTAACAATTATTGTATTCATAAGGCTGCCGATAAATATCAGGAACGTGCTGTATTTCGGTACTTTTCAAATCCTAGAATAGATCAGGCACGTCTTGAAAAAGAAATTGACAATCTTAAATATTTTTTAGAGAATGTCGATGCGGGTCAAATGCGATCCATGTATCCGGAATTAAGTGGAAAAAGCAGACTCAAGGCGACACTTATCATTGCAGATCAACCGAAAATGTGGCAAATACAATTCATGGATCAAATTGTTGATGTCATATGGAAATGATATACAAGGTGTTTAATGAAACCAATTGTTTTAATGATTGTGCTGCTCATTTACAGCACTGCACCATACGTATTGTTTGCAGACGAATCTGATCTTAATAGTGAAGATCGTGTTTATGTTGTTCAGGAGAAAATTTTTCATCGTTATCATGAAGCAGGTTTTTTTGTGTCTTACATCCCTGATGATGATTTTTTTGATTCATATGGGGTTGGCGCAAATTATGTTTATCATTTCAATGATCTTTTTTCCTGGGAAGTCTTCCGCGGTGCATGGATGATAAATAAGGAAAAGTCAATTCGTAATGATATCAAAAAATCATTGAACATTACACCCACATTCTACGATGAGCCATTGTATTTAATGTATACGCAATTGTGGTTCAGACCGCTTTATGGTAAGAGTGCTGTATGCAATAAGAAAATTATCTATCATGAAACTGGATTTTTTGCAGGTGCGGGACTGCTCGGTTTTGATCGTATCAATAGTTTTGCAAGCGATGCCAATGATACAGCATTGTCATTAAGTTTTGGCCTATGTACAACATTTTTTCTCAATTCTATTTCAAATTTTTCACTACAGATAAAAGATTTGATGCATTTCAAGGAAAATCAGACCGAAAATCGAATCAGTCTGGAATTGGGTTATAGTTTTCGGTTTAATATGTCACCACGACAGAGAGTGGAAAACAAACAGGATCTGGATACCTTTAATCGGTATATCAAATAAAGTTTTTATGTAATATGTCGGTCATTTGTATTAATTTTTATGAAGGAGAAAAAAATGAGCATTAAAGACCTGAGTGTTAAATGGAAGATTATTGGGATATCTGCCATTGGATTAATCGTTGTTTCACTGATCATGGTAAAAACTAATATCAGTGAAATAAAAAAAACAGCAGAAGTTTCAATTCTTGAAAAAAGCAAAACAGTTGTTGTCATGGCCGAAGCCTCCCGCAACGAGATGGCTCGAAAACTGGAAATTCAGGTAATTAAACCTTTTGATCAATTGGCCCCGGATATTCTTATTGAGGCTGTTCCTGTTATCGCTGCAATAAAAACAGCACAGATGAATGCCAGTGAACTGAATTACAAATTTCGCGTGCCGAAGCTTGAGCCGCGTAACCCGAAAAATGAACCCACACCAGTTGAACGTCGTGTGCTGAAACAAATGAAACAACAAAATCTCGATGATTTTGTTGTGAAAGAGGAAAATCAGGTCAGATATTTTCGTGCCATTCGTTTGACAAAGGATTGTCTGTCTTGTCATGGAAATCCTAAAGGGTCCAAAGATCCATTGGGCGGTATTCGTGAGGGCTGGAAAGTGGGTGAAATACATGGTGCATTTGAAATAATATCTTCTTTAAAAGATGCGCAAGTCACAGTCAGAGAAACAATTATCCAAAAAACGACATTGACTATTGTCATCCTGATCCTTGTTTTTGCAGTTGTTTGGATTTTTACCCAAAAATCAGTAATTGACCCGCTTGGAACAGCCAATCTATTTGTTGGTACAATAGCCAGTGGTGATTTATCACAAAAAATTACCCTTGATCAAAAAGATGAATTTGGACAGATGATCGGTTCCTTGAAAGAGATGTCATCAAGTCTAAACAAAATGGTGTCAAATATTCTTCGTGCCAGTGATGATTTGAGAGATTCATCAAATAAACTAAAGGGGATTTCTCAAGATTTATCGACAAATGTTCAAGACACGCAAAATAAATCTGATCATGCCACGCAATCCGCATCAGAAATGAGTAATAATATGGATTCTATTGCAGCGGCTGTTGAGGAAACCTCAACCAATGTATCCATTGTTGCAGACTCTGCTGAATCCATGACAAGCACCATAAATGATATCGCCCGAAGTACTGAGCAGGCGCGTCAAATTACTGGCGATGCAGTTTCTCAGGCGCAAAATGCCTCAGTTCAAATCAATACATTGGGCGAATCTGCGCAAGAGATTACAATAGTAACTGAAACAATTAATGATATTTCCGAACAAACCAATCTTTTGGCACTTAATGCAACAATTGAAGCTGCGCGTGCAGGTGAAGCTGGAAAAGGATTTGCGGTTGTTGCCAATGAAATAAAAGAATTGGCCAAACAAACCAGTTCTGCGACTGATGAAATCAAGGATAAAATATTGGGCATCCAGGGTGCCATTGATTCTACTGTAAATCAGATTGGCAATATTTTACAGGTCATTAATAATGTGAACGAAATTGTTTCAAAAATTGCAGCATCAGTTGAACATCAGTCAGCCACGACACAAGATATTGCAAATAGTGTCATTCAAGCATCTGAAGGAATCAAGGAAGTGACCAGAAATGTGACCCAGGCGTCCAAATTTTCAGGAGATATTGCCAAAGATATTGCTGAGGTCAACAGAGCTGCGGGTGATGTTAAGGCGCGAAGTCAGGATGTTGACACAAATGCAATAGAATTAAATGATTTTGTCGATAATATTAAACAGATGTTAACGCGATTTAAGTTAAGTTGATATGCAGTGAAACCGATCAGGAATTCGTTCTTCTCGTTCCCACGCAAAGCGTTGGAACGAGAAAGCAAAATCTATGCCAGGAATAATTGTTTGGCACGTAGAGACGTAGCATGCTACGTCTCTACAGAACAAAAATCCCGATGAACATTTTTTAAAATGGGGAACTTGTTTTCAGCGCATTCCTTAGATCATAAAATTGCCAGGGAGTACAAAAAATGCCAGTCATGCAAAGACAGTATAATTATGCATTATTTGAAAAATTGCTGCAACCCAGGCTTGAGCAGCCGGATTATCGACATGCCAGACCTGCATACCAATTGAAGCGGTTCAGAAACAACACTGTTGAACACGTTGAAACTGATCATGATTTTAGTCTTGAGGGGAAACAAGTTTCTGAAGAAGAATACTGGGAAAAATACTATAGTGACACCCCTTATGA
>Ga0272440_1003898_pt1 | contig 10927 bp, 8 predicted proteins | sample SSMMMBAug17_FD_192440 | JGI IMG/M metagenome (GOLD analysis project Ga0272440, IMG submission 192440) | Marine sediment archaeal communities from Little Sippewissett salt marsh, Falmouth, MA, United States - SSM-MMB-Aug17 | ecosystem: Environmental > Aquatic > Marine > Wetlands > Sediment ... | reverse complement strand
AGTCGGACATTTTTTTTCTTAGCCCTGAAAGGGCGACAACATACCAGCCCAGGGCAACGCCCTGGGTAAAAAGCAAAAAAATTCTTAAGCCCTGAAAGGGCGTCACATAATAAGAATAGCCTCGCTAAAATTCACATAAATATGTGTCACGCCCTTTCAGGGCTTAAAGTCTTTGAAACTATTACCCAGGGCGATGCCCTGGGCTGGTATGTATAACCCTTTCAGGGCAAAGAAAAATAAATGTCCGACTTTTTGGGAATGCGCCCTCGTTTTGTTCTGTTTTTTACAGTCATAATGAAGGACGTGTCTGTCATTATGAATAAAAAAACAGATTTGAATGATTTTAAAACAGTATAAAGGGGGATAAGGTGTTTGGAATAGGAATGCCAGAATTGATAATAATTTTAGTGATTATCCTGGTCGTATTTGGTGCAGGTAAATTGCCTGAAATTGGTTCAGGTATAGGAAAGGCTATCCGAAATTTTAAGCAAGCCACAAATACTGAAATACAAAACTCAGATACTGACCGACTGGAAAATTCAAAAACTGTTTCTTAAACTCAAAAAATACTAAACAAAACGGATGTCTGATAAGGTCTGCATCCGTTTTTGTCTTTAAAAACAACTATTTATTGATTATATCCAACCGATCACTTAATAAAGTCATTTTCCACCAATTCAATCTATTTGGGTTACATTCAATTTATAAAGTACAACTATTCAATGATCATGATGATTTAGGCTCATCAAGTCAGATTTCTGATAATTGTTATTGATCTTTTTTAATAAAAATCGTAAATATATACGTTTTACCAATAACAAATAATTCATTGTTTCTATAACACAGGAAGGTTATCATGAAATTTGTCATAGAAAAAACAGTGTTGGTCAAAGGAATTTCGAAAATTCAGGGGATTACCAACCGAAAAACAGATTTCCCCATCACAGCATCTGTTCTTATCAGAACTCGTGGAATGAATATTTCAGTTTATGCAACTGATCTTGAAACCGGTTTTGAAGGCATTTATCCTGCTGATATTGAAATTGAAGGACAGGGGGCTGTTCTTTCAAAGAAATTGTATGAAATTATTAAAGATTTTCCCAGTGATTTTCTTCAGCTAGAAATTGTTGATGACAAAATGCTTAAAATTTCAGCATAAGATAATGTGACAAAGGCAGAATACCATATCTTGTGCAAAGACCCTGATGATTTCACGATTCTTACTGATATTGATGAACTGGTACTTTATGAAATTGATGCCTTAATCCTTAAAGATATGGTTGAAAAAACAATTATTACCGGTATTCCCGCTGATGATAACCGCGCTCATTTAATTGGTCTGTTTCTTGAAATAGAGGAAGGTGAAAACAATATTATTCGAATGGTTGGCACTGATGGGCATCGCATGATCAAAATTGATCGTCAATATGAAATCAGCACAAATATTCCCATAAAAGATGGTGTCATTTTATCGAAAAGAGGGATGTCCGATTTAGTTAAACTTATTGAAACCGGTGGTCAGGTTGAAATTGGTTTTCGTGAAGACAATTTTATCGCTAAAAAAGAGGATGAAATTCTTGTTTCAAGATTGCTTGAAGGTGATTTTCCTGATCCAAAGGAAATTATTCCTCAGGATATAAAAACTCAATTTAAAACTGACAAACGAACGTTTTCTTCTCTGTTGAAACGAATGTTAATCTTGACTGATGATCGATTTCGGGCAGTTGTTTTTAATTTGACCCCAACCAGTCTCGAAATTACAGCAACCAATCCCGAAATTGGGGATTCAAAAGAAGAAATACCCATTGAGTTTGATGGATCATCATTTGAAGTTGCTTTTAATCCCAAGTTTTTTATTGATAGTCTCAATGAAATTAAAAATGATATCATTATCATCAAAATTGTTGATGAAAAAACCCCATGCCTTATGTTTGGCGAAGATGATCCTGATTTTCTCAGTGTCATTATGCCAATGACTGTGTAAGCTGGATCATTAACATAGAACATTCATATGGTACTCAAACAATTTTTATTTTATATTTTATGGTAGTATTATGGAAGACAATCAACAGCGCTATGACGCTGACAATATTAAAATTTTAGAAGGCTTAAAAGCGGTTCGGAAACGACCATCAATGTATATCGGCAATGTCGATGTAGAGGGCCTTCATCATCTTGTTTATGAAGTCGTTGATAACAGTATCGATGAAGCTATGGCTGGCTATTGCGATCAGATCAATGTAACCATCCATATAGATAACAGTGTTACTGTTGAAGACAATGGTCGGGGAATTCCCATTGATATACATAAAACAGAGAAGATACCGGCGCTTGAAGTCGTTATGACTATACTGCATGCCGGGGGGAAATTTGATAACGATACCTATAAAGTGTCTGGTGGTCTTCATGGGGTAGGTGTTTCAGTGGTCAATGCGCTGTCATCCTTTTTAGAAGTTTATGTCTATAAATCTCATAAAATTTACTATCAAACTTACGAACAGGGAAATAAAACCTCTGAACTGAAAGTTATTGGAGAAGACACCACCAAAAAGCAAGGCACTAAGATTCGATTTGTACCTGATGGTACGATCATGAATGTGTTAGAATTCAATTATGATATTTTATGTCGAAGGTTAAGAGAACTGGCATTTCTGAATAAAGGGATCACTATCATCATTGAAGACGAAAGATCTGATGAAAAATCTTCATTTAATTATGAAGGTGGCCTTGTTTCATATGTAGAATATTTAAACCGAAATCGAACATCTCTACATGACCCCATTCATATGATAGGTGAAAAAAACGATGTTCAAATTGAACTGGCCATTCAATATAACGATGCATTTAAAGAAAGAATATTAACATTTGCCAATAACATCAATACAATAGAGGGTGGTTTTCATCTGGCTGGTTTTAAAGCCGGACTTACACGCTCAATAAACACTTATGTGGCCAATACAAATAATTTACCCAAAAATTTAAAAGAAAAAATTGGCGGTGATGATATTCGTGAAGGACTGACTGCTGTGCTGAGTGTTCGTTTAAAATCACCTCAATTTGAAGGACAAACCAAAACAAAATTGGGAAATAGTGAAATCAAGGGGCTGGTTGAAGCCCTCATTAATGAACAACTGGCAACCTACCTTGAAGAGCATCCGCAAATTTCCAAAAAAATTATTGAAAAAGCTGTCAATGCAGCACGTGCAAGAGATGCTGCCAGACGCGCCAGAGATTTGGCTCGAAAAAAAGGAGCCATGTCGGATGCATCACTGCCTGGAAAATTGGCAGAATGTCAGTCCAATGATCCAAAAGAACGAGAGATCTTTATTGTTGAGGGTGATAGTGCTGGTGGTTCAGCCAAACAAGGGCGTGATCGAAAATTTCAAGCCATACTCCCCATTAAGGGTAAAATTCTAAATGTTGAAAAAGCTCGATTTGATAAAATGCTCAAAAGTGAAGAAATCAAAAATATCATTACAGCTTTAGGAACTGGCATTGGTCTTGAAGAATATAATATTGAGCAATTAAAATACCATAAAGTAATTATTATGGCAGATGCTGATGTTGATGGCAGTCATATTAGAACCTTGTTGCTGACCTTTTTTTACAGGCAATTTCCAGAACTGGTCAAAAATGGCTTTTTATATATTGCCCAACCGCCTTTGTTTCGGGTTGGAAAAGGCAAAAGTGCTGTATATCTTAAAGATGAAATGGAATATAATGAATATCTGATGAAACGTGTTTGCTCATTAAAAGCGGTCAAAATAGCAGAAACCGAAAAGCCATTATCAGATCATGATCTTTATTTGTTTTTGGGGGATATGGTTGAATATTATACAACGCTTTACCAGATGAATAGCCGCGCCATTCCACCTCATTTGGTGGAGATACTCCTTGAGTGTCAATTGAACAGTCTGGAAAAGCTGCAAGATCAGAATTTAATGTTTGATATCAGAGAAAAACTCATTGATTCAGATTATTATATCAATGATTTATTTTGGAATGAAGAACGTGGTGTTTATGAAATAACAGTGACAGGTTCAGGTCAACAACTATTGGATCAACATCAAGTTGAAGTAAAAACAACGATTAAAATTGGGCGCGGTTTTGTTTATTCAAAAGATTATCAAAAATTGATTGTTTTAAAAGAGAATTTTATCAAATATGATAAACCGCCTTTTGAAGTCGTTTTACGAAAAAACAAGACTGATGAAAACTCAGAAACTGAAACAGGAAAAATATTTGAAGATAAATTCAGTTTATACTCTTATCTGATTGATGAAGCCAAACGAAACATCATGGTTCAACGATACAAAGGTTTGGGCGAAATGAATCCTCAACAACTCTGGGAAACAACAATGGATCCCACTTCACGAACTTTATTAAATGTTAATGTCGATGATTTTGATTTTGCAGATGATATTTTTTCCTTGCTCATGGGCGACGAGGTTGAACCCAGGCGCGAATTTATTCAATCAAATGCCCTTGAGGTTCAACGATTGGACATATAACAATTCAGAAAATGAATGATGAGGCATTATTGTGAAAATTATTCCCCCATCGTACGAAATAATGTTTATTCCTGACATATCAGAATTATTACAACGCATTGAGATTGCAGGTCGAACATGTTACAAATCTGAAGATAAAATTACTGATCAATCGGCACGAGCATTTGTCAGGCGAATTATTGCATCAGGACACTTAAGTGTAATTGAACATATTCATATGACCATCAAATTTATTATTGATAGAGGTGTCAGTCATGAACTGGTCAGACATCGTTTGGCATCATATAGCCAGGAAAGCACAAGATACGCCAATTATTCAAAAAACAAATTTGGTAACGAGATAACTGTCATTCGACCATGCTTTTGGGAAGAATCCTCTTCGAAATATCAGTATTGGAAAAAGGCTATGGAAAATGCTGAACGAACCTATCTTCAATTGATTGATATGGGCGCTCGTCCTGAACAGGCAAGAAGTGTACTTCCCAATAGCCTTAAAACCGAAGTTGTGATGACATGTAATCTTAGAGAAATGAGACATGTATTGGACTTAAGGTGTTCAAAAGCAGCTCATCCTCAAATCCGGGAGGTCATGCAACCATTGCTTACAGAATTACATGAAAAAATTCCTGTTGTTTTTGACGATGTTTACCACCATATTTTTCAGGAAGAATCAACATGATAAACTGGCCGATATATGAAACCAAACGACAATTTTTGGGAAGAATGCCCAAAGATCAAGATATTCTCCATACCATTGAAAATTTCTGCAAAACAGAAAATATAGAGATGGCAACATTTTCGCTCATTGGTGCTGTTTCTAAAGTAAGCTATGGCTACTATGATCAGCGTTTAAAAGAGTATACTTCTTTTTCAAAAGAAGGATCGTATGAAATTGTTAACTGTACAGGTAATGTGTCTCAATTGAATGGTTCTCCATTTGTTCATGCCCATATAATGGTGGCAGATCATTTAGGCCGAACAACAGGCGGCCATTTGTTTTCTGACACATTAATTTTTGCTGGCGAAATTGAACTGAAAGAACTTATTGGCGATATTCAAAAACGAGAAAACGACATTGAAACCGGTTTGAAGTTATGGACATAATAATTCATCCGGCACAATTCAAATGATTATATAATTAAGGAGGAATTAAATGAAGGGGTTATCAATAACAAAAACCGAAACATTAAAAAAATGTCCGGAAGACAGTGACTTGAGTTTTGGCATGGATTTTACAGATTATATGTTTAATATGGATTACAGTCCGGATCAAGGATGGCACAACCCAAGAATTGAACCATATGCATCAATAGTAATGGACCCTGCAACAATGGTTTTGCACTATGGACAGGCGGTTTTTGAAGGACTTAAGGCATACAAAACCTCTTCAGAAAATATTCAACTATTTCGGCCCAATAAAAATTTTGAACGATTGAACCGATCCTGTCGCCTTTTATGTATCCCTGAAATTGATGAACAATTTTCTTTGGAAGCATTAAAAGAGCTGATAACACTTGAAAAGCGATGGGTTCCTGGCGCTTCAGGAACATCTTTGTATATTCGGCCAACCATTATCGCCTCCGATCCTTTTTTAGGTGTGCGAGCATCTTATACATACCGCTACTTTATTATTCTATCGCCAGTAGGGGCATATTATCCTGAAGGTTTTAATCCTGTAAAAATTTGGGTAACCAAAAATCATGTTCGCGCAGTTCGAGGTGGTATTGGTGAAGCTAAAACACCGGGCAATTATGCTGCCAGTTTATATGCAGGTGAACAGGCTCACAAAGAAGGATATACTCAGGTGCTATGGTTGGATGGTGTTGAACAGCGTTATGTGGAAGAAGTGGGCTCTATGAACATATTTTTCGTTATTAATGACGAACTTATTACACCAGCTTTGAATGGCAGTATTCTTCCTGGAATAACAAGAGATTCAGTTATTGCGCTGGCCAATCATTGGGGCCTGTCTGTTACCGAACGAAAAATTTCCATTGATGAAGTCATTGATGCTCAAAAACAAGGCAAAAAAATGGAGATCTTTGGAACAGGAACTGCGGCGGTTATATCACCTGTGGGCTTAATTCGATATCAAAATCAGGAATATGTCATTAACAATGGAAAGGTTGGGGAATTAACACAAAAATTATATGATGCACTGACTGGCATTCAATATGGAGAAGAATCAGATCCATTGAAGTGGATTGTTCCGGTATGTTCATGTCAATAGAAAAATTTGAAAATTATTTTCCCATTTGCGATAAGTCGGACAGTTCCGACCTGTCTGAAAATAACTTCCCCATTACTGATATTGTTCGTTTTGGGCTAAATGTACTGTAGAGACGTAGCATGCTACGTCTCTAAACAATCTTACTTTTTTACACGATCTATATAAAATGAGGATGTTATTTTTAGAGTATTCCTAAATAAGAAATTGGGAATACCCCCTTTTAATTTTTAATTTTATAATAAACTTAACGAAGGGAGACATATTCATATGTCTTCAAAACAAATTAAAATTTTGACTATTGATGATGAATACATCATTCGTGAAACCATTTCCGATTATTTGGAAGATAAAGGCTACGATATTGTTGAAGCTGAGAATGGGCGCTTAGGGATCGAGGTGTTTCATAAAGAAAAGCCAGATCTTGTGCTTGTTGATTTACGAATGCCGGAAATGGATGGACTGGATGTTTTATCTGTTTTGTGCAAAGAATCGCCACAAACCCCTATTATTATGGTTTCTGGTACAGGTATCCTTCAGGATGCTATCGAAGCTATTCGAAAAGGTGCCTGGGATTATGTCAGCAAACCTATTCAGGATATGGCTGTTTTAGACCATGCAGTTAATCGTTCTTTAGAACGTGCTCAACTGATTAAAGAAAATGATGCCTATAAAAAACATCTTGAAGAAAAAGTTCGCCAAAGAACAAAAGAAATTGAAAAAAGCAATGCTCAACTCAGATCTACGCTTGAAGACATTGTTGAATCTCTGTCTATCTTAACAGAAAAAAGAGATCCTTATACATCTGGACATCAAAAACGAGTTTCTGTTCTTGCTGCTCTGATCGCTCAAGAAATGCATCTTTCATCAGAACAGATCACAGCCATTCGATTTGCCGGGCAGCTACATGATATCGGTAAAATTTATGTGCCTGCTGAATTTCTTTCCAAACCAACACGCCTTGAAGAAGAAGAAATGGCTGTTATTCGTAAACATTCTGCTATTGGGTATGATATCTTAAAAAATATTCAGTTTCCCTGGCCTATTGCTGATACGATATATCAACATCATGAACGATTAGATGGTTCCGGATATCCAAGAGGATTGACAGAAAAAGATATTTTATTGGATGCAAAAATTATTGCGATTGCAGATGTTGTTGAAGCCATGTCATCTCACCGCCCTTATAGACCTTCACTGGGAGTTGAACGTGCACTTGAAGAAATTGAGAAAAATAAAGGGAAATCCTATTGTGAATCATGTGCAAATGCACTTTTCAGACTGGTTGAAAAAAAACGCGATAAATTATTCGACCTGCTCGTATGACCTGTTAAGGAACCACAATTTAATAACTTTCCAGTTTTCCATCGAACAAATTCAACTCAAATGCGGGCGCTATAATGGCAACGTTATTAAATTGTGGTTCCTAAATGTGAAAAATCAAAAAATCTTTATCAAATAAATAGTTATGCATTTTTTCTGGCGTAATTATTGCACTATTTAACGATTACCGATTGTGATGATTGTTTTTCAATAATTAGCGATCATATTGTAATTCTTAAAGAATTGTTCTTGATTTTTTGCCCTATTTAATATAGACACATAAAAATCATTTTTCTTACAAAAAAAATGAATATTATTTATTTTTTTTCTGAAAGTCCTGAAATTATTAAGATTGCAAAAATTACCAATTAAAAAATTTTGAGACAAATTTTATAGACCTCAGGTTTTTTCAGAAAAAAGCGTGTTGCCAATGAGTGTCAATAAAACGCTGTTATTGTTTATGAGACCTAAGTCCTTGAATTTTTAATTTATATCTGTCGTTAACAAGCGACCTCATAAAATTCGAGCCAAATTGTTTATAACTTGTACGAATTACTTTTTTTGTATTCTGTCCACATAAGATTTCTGGTAAATGGATAGAGAGTTGATTTATCCTTCCAACCCTGTGTTGATGACTGTATTCAAGTTACCTTCTACCTCTATCAAGTTGATTGAGGCAAATCCTGGATGATAACTTAATCATCACATTTTATATCGGCTGATTTAAAACACGCATTAAAAAGCAGTGATTCAATGCCGTCATAACACGGCTGTTTCTGACGCTTAAACTGTTTTCATAGGAAAACACTATCATGAGCCGACATATACGACGTATTCCTATATATATAACTATTGGTATTCTTTTGATATCATCACATGTAGTTGTTGCAAAAGATCATGTCTGGCAATGGCAAAATCCTTTACCTCAAGGGAACCATTTGTATGCATTATGGGCAATTTCAGAAATCCAGTTTTTTGCAGCAGGCGCTTCAGGCACATTGATTCAGTATGATGACACTAAATGGAGTGAATATAATCTTGAAACACTTCAAAATATAAAGGCTATTTGGGCAGAAAATAGCAATCACATTGTAGCTGTTGGTGATGCCGGACATATTCTTCATTATTTTGATAGTCAATGGCACACATTATCACACCTTTCACAATATCCACTTAATGCCATATGGGCAACCAATCCAAATGATATTTACGCTTTTGGTGATGCTGGTACTATTCTTCATTTTCAGAATAACAACTGGACGTCTCACAATCCATTAACAGCAGCCAGGCTGGTTGATGCCATAGGCATTTTTGATCAAATTTATGTTGTTGGAACATCAGGAACGTTGCTTCACTTTGATGGTGATCAATGGAATCAGTCAACGATTCAACCTCAGGTTGATTTCACCTGTGTTTGGGGAAATAGTAACCAAAAAATATTCGCTGGTGGTATTTATTTTGATGAGCATTGGCGTCTCAGGTCTTGTATTTATCAATACAATGGTAATCAATGGAAAAAACAGTTCGATTTTCCTTCAGGTGTAATTATTCAAGATATTTGGGGAGATAAAAATGATCGTGTGCTTGCTGTCAGTGAGCAAGGACATGTATTTCAATTGCAAAATGAGCAATGGATGCAGGTATTTGATACCAATGGACAGGGATTATATCGGCTGATTGATACCACAAATGGCTTTATCAGTGTCGGTGAAAATGGCCAGATAATTCGTGAAAATAACAGCAATTGGGTTAATCTTTCTGAAGGACAAAGGCCTTCATCAATAAATGATATATGGGGGGATGAGAATCAAATGTTTGCTGTCTGCCATGATGGCATTATTTTGTCCAGGGGATATCATTCATGGCAAGTGAATAGTCAACCTATCTCAAATCATCTCTTTGGTATTTCAGGAAATGATCACCATATTTTTGTAGTGGGGCAATCTGGTTATATTGCATCCTATAATGAAGGGCACTTTCAGAAAAATGAGTCACCAACAAATTCGGATCTTCTGGATATTTGTGTCATTGGAGACACGGCTATAGCTGTAGGCGAACGTGGAATTGTATTGCATTATTCAAATAATACCTGGCTTGTCAAAGAATCATCAGTTTCTAAAAATTTGAGATCAGTATGGGCATATTCAACAGAACTGGCCTTTGCTGTTGGAAAAGATGGCACGATCATAACCTATGATGGAAATAGCTGGACGAATATATCATCGCCAACATCTGAACGTTTATACAGCATATGGGGAAGTGATCCTGATAACATTTATGCGGCTGGAAGAAATGGTATTATGCTGCATTATGATGGTCAACAATGGAAGGAAATGTCTAATTTTCCATCAGCCAATCAAATAGCTCATATCTGGGGGAATGCCAATCATATATATGCTGTTGGTAATAATGGCACCATCTGTCTTTTTAATGGTGAAAATTGGGAATTACAATCACCGCCATGTATCTCAGATTTGAATACCATTTGGGGACGATCTGAATCAGATATTTTCATTGCTGGCGATAATGGTGCTATTCTTCATTATCCATATGAAGTTCCAAAAAAGATTTCATTGCAATTACCAGAAGAAACACAAGAAAATCAGGGGACATTAACATGCTATATTGAAATATCTCAATCATCTGAAGATCCCCTGACAATACAACTTCAAACCAATCAACCTGATAATTTAACAATTCCACCAACAGTTTCTATTCCTTCAGGTCATACAATTGTTTTTTTTGATATTTCTGTGCTGGATAACACCATACATGATGGTGAGAAATCGATACATATTGAAGCCCAGGCCAATGGATATATTCCTGCCATTGAAACACTGCTGATTAAAGACAATGAATCAGATCG
>Ga0272440_1003897_pt1 | contig 10933 bp, 10 predicted proteins | sample SSMMMBAug17_FD_192440 | JGI IMG/M metagenome (GOLD analysis project Ga0272440, IMG submission 192440) | Marine sediment archaeal communities from Little Sippewissett salt marsh, Falmouth, MA, United States - SSM-MMB-Aug17 | ecosystem: Environmental > Aquatic > Marine > Wetlands > Sediment ... | reverse complement strand
ATATGTGAGCAAGCCATTCTAAAACGAAACATTATGTGCAATTTTTTTTACATTTATATTGATGCTTTTATCTTTTTATTATTTTCGCATAGCATTGATTTTTACATTAATCTACTATAAATTAAAGTAAAATAAGAAAGTTAAAACTATTGTTGCACATAATGTTTCGTTTTAGAATGGCCGGTTCACATATAATAATTATATCAAAAGGTATAGGATTTTCAAAGCGGTAAAAAAATTTTTACTTTTTTTATCAGTCCTACTGAAAATGAATTTCCACCACCAGTTTTCGATTATGTAATCAGATCTGTTGCAGAAACTGTTTTGAATGATCAACAAAATGTTTTGATAATTAAACCTCATCCACGACAAAATAGAAAATTAATTGAAAACTATTGTAATAAATATAATTCAGATCAATACATAATTACTGATCAACATCCATTACAGCTTTCTGCTATTTCAAGTTTTGTTATTATGGTTCAGGTCAAATGAATTGATACCTTATTTGCATTGTATAATCCTTGCTAATTCTTAAGCTCATAACCTATTTGAGTATCAATTCATTTGACCTGAACCATAGTGTATACACGACTTGTACTTTAGACGCATTATGCATGAGTAAACCTGTCGTGGAATTTCATCAATATCATAAGCCGTCAGTTTTTTACGCCATAGACCAGAATTTTCAATTACAATCTATTTTCAGATTGTTTAAACTTGTTGCGCCCGCAAATACAAAAAGTGATTTAGAAAGGTATATTAGTAGCTATTTAAATAACAGTAAAGATAAAACGATATGGTCTGAACAACAAAAATCGTTTCAAAATTTGTTTCCACCGGATAATAATGCTTCAGAAAAAATAGTTCAATTAATTATAGAAATAGCTAAGTTAAAACCTTTTTCCCCAAAAAGTGGAATAATTAAAACTAAATTGTTAAAAGAAGCTCATCATCCGATAATAGATCGTGAAAATTTTTATTATGATCCGGTAAAAAGAAAATTAAATCTAAAAATTTGTAGAATAAAAGCATTTAAAATGCCAATAATCTCAATTGTTCTAAGCGAGTTAGTTCGGATTTTTAAAAGTGAAAATCTTATTATAACTGGTTTTTTCAACGAGCATTTTGTAAGAGAATCATCCAAGATTTTTTAATGAAGTTCATATCATAGAGGCTGCTTCTGACTTATATCAAAGAATTGTCAACTTGTGGTAATATTCAAATTTTTAATTCTGCAAACCAAATAAAGTTTGCGCTTCAAAAAATAAAAGGAAAACTATTTTTTTGGATAAGCGCTCATGATACAGCTGCCATTACAACTATAAGCAGAACAAACACTCCTATAATTGAAGAGCTTAAAGCTATCAAAGAAAGCAATATTAAAGATTCAGTGATTGTAATAGATAATGTGTGATACTTCAATCCTATTGTTGTCAATGAGCATGAAGCTCAGACTTATCGAAAATATCCAACACTTTATGATGCATTTCAAGCCATATTAGAAATAAACTCTAATTATCAATTTTATGTTTTAGGTAACATTGCAATTGCATTTCTACCTGAATTCAATATAGCCATATCTCCAACCGTTAAGGCATGCACCATTAGCCGATTGTTTCAAAGCGGTACTTTTGATATTGATACTGTTTTTGATGCTGAAAATTTTATTAAATTTAATGTTGATCATGAAGAAAAAGAAGCTTTGAAGAAGATGTATGACGATTATTTTAGTTATGAAGAACCAGGAGTGGGAGGGTACTATAAGTTTTGGCATGGGTTGACACTGTTTGGAGAAGCTAAATATAATGAAGCAAAAGATAATTTTTTGAAGGCGTATCAATTCGGCTGTAAGCATTGGCGAATTTTATGGTATTTAGCAAAATCTGCACAAATGTCAGGTTACCTAAATCTTCATAAAGAATCGCTTTTTATTGTTGCAAAAGAAGTCCCTGATTTTGAACCAGCACAGATTTTACTTAAACAGCTATGATGCATGGTAATCTAAACTCGCAACAACCGTATAACAAAAAATGCTTATCATTTTAAAGAGTCTAAAAATATATGTGTGGAATAGCAGGATATAAAACAACGAAAAACATTGACTCTGATGTTTTGAAAAAAATGGTTAGAAGTTTATATCATCGAGGTCCTGATTCAGAGGGATATTATTATACAAATACTTATTGTGCTGGTATGCGAAGATTAAGTATAAATGGCTTATTAACTGGTGATCAACCCTTGTACAATGAAAATAAATCTATTGTGCTTTTTTATAATGGAGAAATATATAATTATCAAGAATTGAAAACTCTGCTAGAAAAACAAAATTATACATTTAAAACTGGCTCTGATGGAGAGGTTATTTGCCACCTTTATGATGAATATAAAGAAAAATTGTTTGAACATTTAGATGGAATGTTTGCCATTGCTTTATGGGTGGAAAAAGAACAAAAGCTAATCTTAGCAAGAGATATTCCAGGTGAAAAGCCATTATATTATATCAAATTAGCAGAAAACGAAATAGTTTATTCATCAGAAATCAAAAGTCTGGTTTATTTTCCTAAATGGAAAAAAAATTTTGATATCAAAGCAATGTGGGATTTTCCAACCTTTCTTTGGGTGCCTGAACCCTCAACAATTTATAAATCAGTTAAAGCTCTTCCAAGAGGTAATTTACTTATTGCTGATGCAAAGGGAATTCATATAAGACCATATACCAATAAATTTTATAAAACTTATTCTCATGATGATCATGCTTTAAGTGATGATGAAGCCGTTGAAGAAACTCGCAGAATTGTAACTGAATCTGTTGAGTCACGCCTGCTTTCAGATGTTCCTATTGGCTGTTTTTTAAGTGGTGGAATTGACAGCTCTATCGTTACGACAATAGCCTCTCAATATCAATCAACATTAGATACATTTACAATTGGTTTTGAAAACTTAACTGATCCATACCATGGCCATGCTGATGAGTCTCAATATGCAGAACAATTTGCTCATATGTTGGGTACAAATCATCATACGATTCGAGTCACTGCAAAGGACTTTCGTGAAAACCTTGACAAATTTTGTTATCATGGAGATCAACCTTTTTCTGTTTCATCGGGGTTAGGAATATTATCTATTGCAAAAGCAGCCAGAGAAAACAATATCAAGGTTTTACTTTCTGGAGACTGTGCTGATGAATGTTTTGGCGGATATTCCTGGTATTATTATCTTAATAAGAAATTCCATGATCATCATAACACTGTTTCAAATAATAGTGACATAATTTCATTCCAAAATTTTGGTCTTTCCGAGGTAGATCGACTTTCCGTGTTATCAAAATACGCTGCTCAGCAAAAAGCTTGGGCATGGCATTATTATGCTGCTGATGAAGAAAAAAAAAAGTTATTTAATCCAGATTTCTTCTATGAAAATATTTCATCTTTAAATTATTTTTATAAATTTAAAGATGAAGCACAATGGGAACCAGAAGACTATATTAGACAAGATCGACAGTTTTATCTACCAAATGAGATGCTTAGAAAATTAGATAGGATGACAATGGCTTTTTCTGTTGAGGGTAGAGTGCCTTTTGCTGCGCCATCTGTCCTTGCACATGCTGACAGATTAGCATTTTCACAAATGGTTCAAAATAGTTCATTAAAATGGGTTTTGAGAAAAGCTTTTTCATCAGTTCTTCCAAAATTCATTTACAAAAGACCAAAACATGGTTTTAATGTACCAATAGATCATTGGCTAAAAAATGAATGGAAGGATCTTTTTGAAGATACATTTTCTTCAGATTCTGCATTAATGAATCAGGGAATCATTCATAAAAAGAGTTTTCAAATTGCAAAACAAATGCTGTATGACCCCAAACGTTTGAATGGTCATACATTGTTTTCATTTATTATGCTCAATATGTGGCTGGAGAATTATTATGGAAATTATTGCTGAAATTGGACAAAATCATAATGGCGACCTGAATCTGGCTTTTGAATTAATCAGGGCAGCCAAAGAAAGTGGTGCGGATGTAGCCAAGTTTCAACTATATGAAGCCAAAACACTGTTTCCAAAAGAAGATAATATATGGTATGATTATAATTGTAAAACAGAAATTAATCGGGATCAAGCTTTTCAGTTAGCTGAAGAATGCCAGAATGTTGGCATTGAATTTATGGCTTCAGCTTTTGATGCTGAAAGAGTTAATTGGCTAAAAGAACTGAATGTAAGAAAATTTAAACTTGCTTCAAGATCAATTAATGATAAAGAATTAATTCAAGAGATGGCTGAAACAGGAAAACCTATATTAGCTTCCCTTGGCCTTTGGAACGAAACGGAGTTTCCAGTGTTAAAATCAAAAGGTTCTGTTCTGTTTTTATATTGCGTTTCAAAATACCCAACAGACCTTAATGATTTTGAGTTTAGCAAAATTAAGTTTCCAGACAAATATTTTGGATTCAGCGATCATTCCATTGGGATTACTGCTGCAATTGTGGCTCTTTCTCGTGGAGCACAAATTCTGGAAAAACATTTTACACTGGATAAATCGATGTATGGACCAGACCATACAGGCAGTATGATACCAGATGAACTTAAACAAATTCATAAGTTTCGCCTTGAGCTTGAGAAATGCTTATGAACAATTTTGAAAGAATGTATTATGAAACAATATTCGGTAATTATTGCCGCTCGCAGTGGTTCAACACGTTTACCAGGAAAGGCCTTACTTCCCTTAAAAGAAGTTCCAATGATTACTTTTCTCATTCGAAGATTGAAAACATCAGAAAAGGTTAAAAAAATTATTCTTGCAACGACAGAGTTAAAAACAGACGATATACTTGCAAAGGCTGCTGAAAATGAGGATATTAAGGTTTTTAGAGGGAATGAAAATGACGTTGTTAAACGTTTTGTGGATACAGCCAGCATTGAAAAAATAGAATATGTTGTACGAGTCACTGCTGATTGTCCTTTTGTTGATGGATATACCCTTGATTATTGCATTGATAAATGTGATCAGTATGGATTATTCGATCTTGCCACTACTAAAACTTGTTTTCCAGTTGGAATAGATTTCGAAATTTACAATGCAATTACAATGGAAAAACTTCATAACGACCACTCATTGACCAAAGATGAGCGTGAGCATCTGACACTTCCAATATATAATAGAGCAGATCAGTTTAATATTCTTTATATAGTTCCCCCTGATTTTTGGCCAAAGCCTATAGTAGCACTGACTGTTGATACACGCGATGATTATTACTTAGCAAAAAAAATAACAGGCAACTTTAAAGATATTTATTTCTCTGTTGAATCTTTGTTAAGTTACTGCTCTTATGAATTTGATTAAATAGAAAAATTATTTTTTGGTAGCTATTGTTAATATGTACCTCGCATTGATGCTTAGTTATCTCAAGTTTTTAAATATTATGCCGAAAACTTTAATTATCTATACATGATTAATGTTTTTGTCAAGTGGGGTTTTGATGAAAAATCCAAAAATTTCGGTTTATATTCCTTCTCATAATTATGGTAAATATCTGGAAATAGCAATTGAAAGTGTATTACTTCAAACAACAGATAATTGGGAACTATTAATTATAGATGATAATTCAAAAGATAATACTCCCGAGATAATAAATATGTACAAAGGCGATGAACGTATTCGTACTTTTTTTGTCCCGGGAATCGGTCTTCCTGCTGTTTGTAATCTAGCATTGAGAGAATCAAAAGGAAAGTATATAATAAGGCTGGATGGGGATGATTTTTTTGAAGAAAATATATTGTTAGTTTTAAGCAATTATCTTGAAAGAAATGCTGAATGCGCCATGGTTTTTCCTGATTATTACTTAATTAACGAATATGGTGAAATTTTTGCCCATGAAAAACGCGAGAAAATTTTTGTTAATAATCATGTTTTTGACACACCTGCTAATGGTGCATGTTCGTTAATTCGTAAATCAGTTTTACAAAAAATTGGTGGTTACAGAGAGGATATTGGAGCTCAGGATGGTTTTGATTTATGGAATAAATTGGTGGGGCATTATAAAATTGGAAATATAAATCTTCCATTATTCTTTTATAGGCAGCATGGTAAAAACTTAACTCAACAATCACACCATATTTTATCTGCCAGACGAAGAATTAAATCTGATAATATTATTAAAAAAGTAGAAAAATACAGACCAATAATAGCTGTAATACCTTGTAGAAAAAATTATGATTTTTATCCTGATGTCTGGCAAAGAAAGCTAATGGGAAAGACTTTATTGGAAATAAATATTGAAAAATGTATACAATCAAGGACTTTTGACTATATAGTTGTAGCCTCTGATAATCCTGATGTAAAAGATATTTTATCACAATTTGATGATCACAGATTAATGTACTTTACAAGAAAGTCAGAAGAAACTATTCGTTCTTTAAACTTAACACCAACCCTTGAAAGAATTGTTCAGACCATTGATCCTGAATGTAAAGGTCTTACAGTTTTATCATATTTGCAAGCGCCTTTTTTTTCAATTGAAACCCTTGAAGAATCCTTTTGTACTTTAATATTAAATGATGCTGATTGTGCTTTTGGAGTAGAGGAAATTCAAGATCCTGTTTATAAAAGGACACCTCTTGGTTTTATGACACTAAATCCTTCAAGGGGACTTTCTTCTGACTTTGATATTCTTTATAAAGAATCAAATATCTCTCTATCAACAAAAAATACTAATATTCTAAAAGGCTCATTAACAGGTCCTCAAATAGTTAACTTTGTAGTATCTCCTGATGAATGCTTTTTTATTAACTCAGAACAAAAATTAAAAATTGCTGAAATTTTATTGGGACAAAAATGATAATTTATTTTTAATAAATTTTCATGAAAATTCATTTTTACCCCCAAACATGAAAATATATTTCAGCAATAAACATACAAAGATTAATTTCGAATGTTATCGTGGATCTGAAACATAGTATATCTATCCTTGAAGTTTTTTATGCTATTATCGTTCAACTTTTCTTTTTCCAGGCACGAAACATGCCTTCTTAATCTGAAGGGCATTTTCATTACAAAATTCTCAGCTGATCAAGAAGGCATATTTTATACCAGGAAAAATCAAAGTTGCACGATAATAAAATAATTAATTAATATTAAAGTGAGAAAAAATGATTGCTATTATTGATTATGGTTTAGGAAATTTAAAATCTGTAGCTGGTGCTATAGAAAAAGCGAAACATAAGCCAATTATAACATCAAATGTGACAGATATTAATAATGCAAAAAAAATTATTTTGCCAGGAGTAGGGGCTTTTTCAGAAGGAATAAAAAATCTTCAAGACTATGATTTAATCAGAATATTAAATGACAACGTTATTTATAAAAAAAAACCTATTTTAGGAATATGTTTAGGTGCACAATTATTAGCCGATGTCAGTTATGAATTTGGAGAACATAAAGGATTAGGTTTTATTGATGCATCTGTTGTCAAGCTAAAAACCGGAAACATTAAACTAAGAATTCCTCATGTTGGTTGGAATGAACTCTTTCAAAAGCAAAAAAGTGTTTTATTTTCAGACATTCCCGATAAGTCTTTATTTTATTTTGTTCATAGTTTTGCCATTTATTGCAACAAAAAAGAAATTGTTATAGGTGAAACTGAATATGGAAATAAATTTACTGCTGCTTTTCAACAGAATAATATATATGGTACTCAGTTTCATCCTGAAAAAAGCCAGTTTGATGGTATTAAATTATTAAAAAATTTTTTAGATTATGCTTAGAAATTTAAACTATGCTTAGAAAAAGACTTATAACAGTTTTAACTTTTAATAATGGAATTCTTTTTAGAACCAGGAACTTTATACCTGATTATCGGTATACAGCCAATTTTGTTGATTTATGGTCAATTGATGAAATGGTTTTGTTAGATATAACAAGACCTGGTCAGGGGGAAAGAAATAATTTCTACAATATTGTTAGTCATATAGCACAAAAATGTTTTGTTCCAGTATCTGTTGGTGGTGGAATAAAAACAATTGATGAAATGAAATATCTTCTTCGTATTGGTGCAGATAAGATAATTGTAAATACTGAAGCTGTAAATCAGCCAGATTTAATTGAAAAATCGTCAAAACTATTTGGAACACAGTGTATAGTTGTGTCTATAGATGCAAAAAAAAATGAATCTTGTGAATATGAAGTTTTTACAAGTTTTGGACGTAAAAAAACAGGACTTTTTCCCTCTGAATGGGCAAAAAAATGCCAGGAATTAGGTGCTGGAGAGATATTAATAACTTCAATTGATAAAGATGGTATGCTTGAAGGATATGATAACAATTTAACTTCATCCGTTTCAAAAATAGTCGATATCCCGGTTTTAGCCTGTGGTGGCGCTGGAAGATGGCATGATTTCGTTGATGGTTTTATTTTAGGAGGAGCTTCGGCTGTATGCACAACAAATATTTATCATTTTACAGAAATTAGTATTAAAAGTGCAAAAGAATATCTTTATTCTTCCGATATTATGGTCAGAATATAATTTTTTAAAGGAATAAATTAATTTGATAAAGGAGATTTGATATGAACTTTCAAGATGCAAGAAAGATTACTTTTTGCAAAAAATGCTTAATGCCAAATTCGCGACCAAGAATAGTGTTTGATAATGATGGTGTATGCAATGCTTGCCGAAATTCAGAAAGTAAAAAAAATATTGATTGGAATTTAAGAAAAGAAGAATTTCTCGAAATAATTAAACAATATAAAAGTAAAAAAGGTTATTGGGATTGCATAGTACCCTGGAGTGGTGGCAAAGATAGCAGTTCTATCGCATATAAGCTTAAATTTGAATATGGAATGAATCCTCTTTTAGTTACTTTTTCACCACTCTTACCAAACGAGATCGGTAATTCAAACCGAGAAGAACTTATCAATTTAGGCTTTGATAATATATTCTTTAGACCAAACCAAAAAATACATAGATTACTTTCAAAAAGATTTTTCATAGAAAGAGGAAATCTTAAAGTTGCCTGGGATGCTGGAATCAATGCAATTCCTGTTCAAGTGGCTGTTCGTTATAAAATCCCGTTAATTTTTTATGCTGAGCATGGAGAAAGTGAATATGGGGGTAAAGTGATTGATCAAGATTCAACCAAAAAAAGGAATTTTACTGAAGTTATTGAACATCAAATAGGTGATGACCCAAGAAATTGGGTAGACAATAAAGTTAGTCTGAATGACCTTAACCCTTACATTTATCCAGAGCACGATGTTATTAAAGAAGCAGGCGTTACATCTTATTATTTTTCTTACTTTTTTAAATGGAGTATTCTTGATAATTTCAACTTTATTAAAAATAAAATTAACTTCAAAACCCATCCAGACGGCAGAACGGTTGGAACGTTTACAAATTTTGATAGCCTAGATGATAAAAGTGATAATTTATATTATTATATGCAGTATATAAAATTTGGTTTTGGACGTGCTATCAGAGATACATGCCGTTTGATTCAGAATGACCAGATGAATAGAAGTGAAGCTATTGAAATTGTAAATAAATATGATGGAGAATTCCCAAACGAGTATTTAGATGATGTTCTTAAATATCTTGATCTTGATAAAAAACGTTTTTTTGAAATTATTGATATGCATAGAAATTCTGAAATATGGAAAAAAGAAAATGATCAATGGAAATTAAGATTTTCTTTACCAAAACAATGAAGGATAACAAATATGGATTTTAATGAAAGACTTAAAAGAAGAAACGAATTTGATGCCAGCCTTGTCTATGGAACGAAAAAATTTAATGAATTAACGGGAAGAAAAGAACATTTAGATTATCGAAAAAATAATGATGATATGTGGTTAAACACAGATACTGGTGTAATACATGAAAAATATGCAGAACTTAGAAACTGCCCTCTTTGTGATAGCAATAACTATATCACCTTATTTGTAAAGTCTGGTTTTCCTCATGTTAAATGTCTCAATTGTCAATTAGTATATGTAAATCCAATTCTAAATAAAAATGAATATATAAAATTGTGCAGTGCTGAAGATTCATGGGAAAGTATATTGGAAAATGAACATCAAATGAAAATGCAGGCACTTGAAGCAAACTATTCTCTTGATATCGTAGAGTTATATTCAAAAAAAACTGGGAAATTAAGAATTTGCGATGTTGGTTGCGGTCCTGGTACTTTGCTTCTTGAAGCAAAAAAAAGAAATTACGATGTTTTTGGAATTGAACCAAACGAACGATGCCATAAATTCTTAAAACAAAATGATTTGAATTTTATTGGAGATTTTTTCCCTTTAAAAAAAGACATCAATGAAAAGTTTGACTGCATGTTTTTGCTCAATGTCCTGGAACATATGAGAGATCCAATACAAACTGTAAAAAATGCTAAATCATTATTAAGTGATAAGGGAATTCTTTACATTTCTGTGCCTTGTATCGATGCTCTTGTTAATAGAATACTTCAAAAAGAAGCAGGTGTATTTGGAGGACATTCTCATCTACAATTCTTCAATCACGTTACGATGACAAAATTTTTTGAAAAACTTGGAATCGAAGTTTTAGAATATGAAACAATTATCACTGAATTAGGTGTAATAAAAAATTATTTAAGTTTTGAAAATCCTTATTTTGGTGATACAAACCAATCATTTGATTATTTAACGCCAGAGATGATATATCAATATCATCTTGGTAGAAATATCAACATAACAGGTAGGTTAATATAATGAAACAAAATAACAATAATAACGAGTTTTCAATCTATGCATGTGATATTTGCGGTTACGATGATTCAATTGAGGTTCCACACGCACGTGAATACACAGATAATCAACCCATTGATATCTGTAAAAATTGTGGAGAAGGGCAATTTTTAAGCGTCGCAAAGAAATATGGCGCCCAAACATTTGGTATAGAGCCATCACCAAATAATTGCG
>Ga0272440_1003896_pt1 | contig 10935 bp, 5 predicted proteins | sample SSMMMBAug17_FD_192440 | JGI IMG/M metagenome (GOLD analysis project Ga0272440, IMG submission 192440) | Marine sediment archaeal communities from Little Sippewissett salt marsh, Falmouth, MA, United States - SSM-MMB-Aug17 | ecosystem: Environmental > Aquatic > Marine > Wetlands > Sediment ... | reverse complement strand
AACAACTTGCTAAAAATAGGGCAATGGGAAAAGTCGCTCATTGATTGATTTTACAAGGTTGAATACTTTTCCTCTTAGTTACAATACACAACAACTTATACAGGGGAATAATATAAAAGGTGAAAATTGACTAACTGGATCAAAGAACATGGTCTTTTTTCTGGTATTGCAGGTGCAATCCTTGCGGCTATCGTTGCAATAATAATTGCATTAATACCAAGTAAACAGGAAGACAACCAGGGGGTGTCCATTGGCGGTAATGTTATTGTTTCTGGTGATACGGCTATTACTGGAAATGGGAACATTAGTATAACTAAAGAAGTTTCTAAAACTTCTGACAGAATGGAATCCATTCAAAAACGTCTTAGTAATATACATTCACAAGACCCTGTTATCAATGATCTAATCCAAAAAGCAAAAGATTATTTCTATGCTAATCAATTAGTCGAAGTTGAAAAAATCATTAAAGAAATAGAGTTTAAACAAGGTACAAATCCATAATGTCTAAACTGATAACAACTTGTTTTATATTATTAACCCTCTTTTGTGACCTATACGCAAAAGACGTTTCTGTAGAAAGAGATGTCAATGCCTCTGGTGATTTAAACATATCGAATGAAAGTATAACAGTACAAAAAACAACCATAATTCAAGGTGTCTCACCTGAAGAATATTTAAGACTTGCAAAAAAACTCGGTGTTGCAGAAAATGCATTAAATAAATTTTTTCAAATTATAGGGTTAGACAATGTTCCAATTGAAGATTTATATCCTATCCTTATGAAAATTGCTGAAGACCATAACAAATTAATACAACAATTGAAATCACTCAAATCAAAAGATCAAAAAGTAAATAAAATAATAAAAAAGTCTGAAAAAGCTATCTATAATGGGGATTATAGTGAAGCAAAAAAATATCTTGATAAAGCTTATGAAAAACGAATTAAATATTTTAAATTAACAGCAGCGGAGATAAGAGTTTATATGGGTGATATAGAGATTATTTGTTGCAATTACATTACCGCTGCATTTTATTATAGAGAAGCTTTTTTATTAACGGTAGAAGAATATGATAAACCTGAAGAAATAAATTACTTAAAGGATAATATTATTTCCAGATATAAAAGCTGTTTAGAACAAGTTTTGGCATTAAATCTTGATTATAGAAGAGTATTTGATTATATCTCCGAAAATAAAAAAACTTTAAACTACTTACGTGATTATATCTCTAAGAGTAAAAAAGCTTTAAACGTTATAAATATAGCATTAGTATCATATGAAAAAGGAGACTATGCTAAATCAATAAACATGTTCGAAAAAGTTTTGGCTTTAAATCCTGATGATAAAAAAGCACATGATTATATCTCTAAGAGTAAAAAAGCTTTAAACGTTATAAATATAGCATTAGTATCATATGAAAAAGGAGACTATGCTAAATCAATAAACATGTTCGAACGAGTTTTGGCTCTAAATCCTGATGATAAAAAAGCTCATGATTATATCTCTAAGACTGGAAAAGCTTTATACGTCAAAGCATTAACATCATATAAAAACGGATTCTATGCTGAATCAATAAAAATGTTCAAACAAGTTTTGGCTCTAAACCCTGATGATAGAAAAGCTCATGATTATATCTCTAAGAGTGAAAAAGCTTTATACGTTATAAATTTAGCATTAGCATCATATGGAAATGGAAAATATGCTGAATCAATAAAAATGTTCAAACAAGTTTTGGCTCTAAATCCTGATGATAAAAAAGCACATGATTATATCTCTAAAATTAAAAATTATTTATACGACATAGCATTAGCATCATATAAAGACGGGTTCTATGTTACATCAATAAACATTTTAGAACGTGTTTTGGCTCTAAATCCTTATGATAAAAAAGCACATGATTATATCTCTAAGAGTAAAAAAGCTTTATACGTCAAAAAGAGAGCATTAGCATCACATAAAAATGAAGACTATGCTAAATCAATAGACATGTTTGAACAGCTTTTGACTCTAAATCCTGATGATATACTTGTACAGCGTATTTTTGTCGAGTATTTGAAAATCTTTGAGAAAAAAATTGTTAAGATCGATAGATTTCTCAAAAAAATGACCTTTCTTGTATTTTCACATAAAGTATCTGTCCATGACAATAACCTTAGGAATGCCAGGCATAATGTAAATAATCTTAGAAAATTAAAACAGTTGGGATTAATCGAAAAGTTTAAAAAATTAAAAGCCATAGAAAAAAATGTTCGTGAGATAGAACAAAATCTTTATTCTATACCATTGAATCCAGTGCATGTTCGTGTCATTCTTGAAGCAGCTGGAAATGACCCAAAGGCTATTCATTTCATTGAAGCCAAAGATGGTGTTGTTAATTATTTATTGCAATTGAAAAAATATGGTATTCAAAATATAGATGTGCGGGTAGCTTTAGGTTACCAGGATGTATTACAGAACATGGACAGTATTGATGAAATTAAAGATTCTTTCCCATACTTTCAAGCTGATGCTAATTTTAGAGAACAACTCAATAAAGCAATTAATTCATACTCCTATGACGAAGGCTTACGTCGTCTTGTTTATATTGTATCATCAAGACGTACATTTATTATACCTGATGGCCTTGATAATGAAATTGCAAAACTCAAACAAAAGAATATTTCATTTTCTTATATATATATTTATTCATCAGCAGGTAAAATCGGCGGAAGAACACTTGAAAAAATGGCCAGACAGACCAATGGAAAATCTTATCCATGCAAAGATTCCATTATGGTTATAGATGCTTTGAAAAAGATATTTTTGCAATAATAGATTTATAACTGGGTACTGGCATAATTCGAACAGTTAAACAGTTATGTAATTTATGTAATTCTCAGGGGGGATAGAAAAACTTCATAATATAACATTGAAGGCAAACGCGACCTTAACAAGCATTTAATATAGCAATAGTAAACACTTACCAATAAATAATATAGTGGGAATTTTTCAATTATGTTTGATGAATTTAACAATATTTTCAATTTTGCAGTGCAATTAACAGCAACATTTCAATGTTCCTTTAGGCTTGAAAATATGCTGCTCATAGTGACGTTTTTTGGTAATTGTTTAATCGTAAAAATAGCTTTATAAAGGGTTCCCGGACAAAATTCAAACCGGGCTTTAGCGAATAACACAGCGCTCCACAGGACGCCAAAAGCAATCGCGTTTTTTACCAGTAGGCAATTTATCGGTTAAATAACGTTATCGTTTCAAAAGTTATTCCTTTTTCGCTTTTGCCGCCTGTGAGTATAGTCGTTATTCGCTTTTACTTCGTTCAGCCTTATAATCGAAAAGGGTCATCGCTGTTGTTTTTTAATTTAGGATAGAGAAACATCATTTTCAAAACACTATTTTGACTTTTACTAACAAAACAAATGGAATTAGCTGTTATATTTTTGGTTACTTTTTGTTTTAAAATATGTTACTTGTTATTGACAATTACGTTTTTAGCTAATTAATAGCCAAATATAAAAAATTAGCACTTATGAATTAATAATTAAATCCTTATCAAACTTAAATTAAACCATATTTAAGATAATTATTAAAATTTTTCAAAATTAATTAAGGAATACTACATGCCTAATGAGTTATCATTGATCAACCAAAATATGATATACAACTCCTACATTGAATTAAGCAGGAGTCCCCTATTATGAATGAGCCGCACATTTCTGAGCATAATCATAAAACAATAAAAGAAACCTTGAAAGAAGACGAAATATTTAAAGAATATGGTCTGGATAATTGCTGCAAAAATAAATTTATGCATAAAATATCATTGAATTCGAATTCTCGCTTTTTTAATGAAGTCGAATTTGAAAAAAACTCTCAGGTTAATGCTGTTTTATTATGGGGAAAGCCACCTTTTGCTTTTAGAAAAAGAAGTTTTTTTACATTTATTAATAGAGAAGGACTATACTCAATCCTTAAGAATCAAAATAATCCCCCTACTGATTTTTTATTTGTTTTTCACAGAAAAGATTTTGAAAATATTTATATGTGCTCATCAGGAAATCGACTTGATTATGGAAAAGAGGAAACTGAATTGTTGCAATTTTTTTATAAAAATTTTTTTAAGGAAAAGGAAATAAAAAGGAGCTTTCACGCAGCATTTACGACTCAGGATAAATTATGGGGGACAGACTCACTTTTGCAACCCGGAACATATTATATTATTAGTTCTCAAAATTTTTATATACCTGATTACAATAGTAAAATGATAGCACAGTTATCAATAAAAGGAAGGGTTGCCAAAAAGGTAAATGGGCTTTCAAATATTATAGGAAAAGAAGAAAAATATCTATATCATTCTGAAGGTAATAGAATTTTGGAAGAAACCTATCCTATTTATTCTAATTCTGTCGATTTCACAATTGATAGGTGCTTGTTTGATAATCTTACAATTCTAGATATTCCTAAAAATAGAAGATGTGCGATAGTTATGGATCGTATTGACTGGAAAATTCAATCTTTAAGCTTTCCGACATATGAAGAAGGTATCCTTAAATTAGATGAACAGGGAGAATGGCTTTTGGATATAGCAGACTTCCGTGATGGTAATTTTAATTTTTATTTATATAGAAGAGGTTCAGATAATAAAAATTGTGTTATTGAAGGAAAATTTTGCGTTGTTGAGCAAATCAATATCAGTACACATGAGGAGAAATCATATAAGAAACCTAAACGTCGATTTGAAAATAGTGGAATTGTAATACCTCGTGAATCATTTCATGTTAATATCGACAATGTAACGAATAAAGAAAAAGAAGACATCCGTGCAATGATAGATAAAGGACGTTATTTTACAATTTTTTCCCCTGGTCAAAGCGGAAAAACAACATTAGTATCTGACTTTTGCAAGTCTATCGTAAATGACACGAGATATATATCTATTTCATTAAATTTTCAAATATTTCAATACCTAAATAATGATCAATTCTATAAAAAAATATACAAAGATATTCAACGTCAATTATTAGAACAACTCAAAACAATCCAATGTAAAGAATTTGAAGTTCTTGAAGACTATATGCTTAAGCACCCGGTATATGATCATATATCTCTATATGATCTTTTTGAAAAATTGAATGATTTGATTAGTTATATTAAAGTTGTGATTATTATTGATGAGTTTGATTGTATACCAATGCCTGAATTAAGCAATTTTTTAATGATCATTCAAAGTCTATATCAAAAATATAAAAATACCACAGAAAAAGCAATATATTCAGTAGTATTTATGGGGGTACGTGATATAACAATGCAGGTTATTGGTAAATACCCATTTACTATAGCTGATCAAGTTTATTTGCCACCATTCAGTCTGAAAAATATTTGTGATCTTTACGCACAATATACTAAGGAGAGCAATCAAAGTTTTTCAGAGGCAGCTATTCAAGAAATTTTTAATAATACTTGTGGACAGCCTTGGCTGGTGAATCGTTTGGGAACAATATTGACTGTTAATATAAAGCCACAAACAACAGAAAGCATTACAACAGAAGATGTTCATAAAGCAATCAATTTGTTATTAAAAGAAAAAAACGTTCATTTTGAAAATCTTTATAAAATAATCCATTTGTATAAAGAAACCTTTTTAAAAATTTTATCACAAGAGATTCCATATAAACCCTATGATCAAAGCCAATTACGGCTTAGACAATATGGATTGATAAAAGAAGTCAATGATAAATCAATTATTGCAAATCCTATTTACAAAAAATATTTCTCTAAAATAATTGATACTCTATCAGTTTTACCCAAAAAATTGGATAAAAGAATATTTATTAGTTATAGCAGAGAAGATTCCAAATGGATTGATCAGCTTATAGTTTTTTTAAAACCACTCAAAAACAAAGGAATTCAAATTTGGTATGATAAAGAGATTCGTCCAGGAGATGCTTTTCCAGTGGAAATCCAAAATGCCATAGAAACAGCGCAAATGGCGATATGCTTGATATCAAAACATTTTTTAGCATCTGAATATATTCAAAAAACAGAAATTCCTAAAATTTTAAATCGCCATCAAGAAGGACTGGAAATTATTCCTTTATATTTAAGCATATGTACATGGAAACATGAACAATGGTTAAAAAATATTCAGATGTTTCCAAAAGATGGCAAGCCATTATCAGGAAAATCGGAAGATATACAACAAAAAGTTTTCACTGAAATAGTTGATGAAATTATTAGCAGGTCATAGGCATAATAGTGACTTACAGATTATCTCGTTTAAAAAAAGAAGAAGTTGTAAATATTTACATAATAAAACAGATCCAAATTTTTTAAGTTTGTTGTATTATGTATTAATTGTTTTATGGTTATAGCACACTTTAGTTGTTATATGCTGGGATAAATGCAATCACGCAATTCCAATTGTCAAATTACAGAACATAGCTTGAGCGAATAACCTGACACTCCCCAGATTGCTAAAAGCAAGCGCGTCTTTAATAATTGGCAAATTATTGCTTGAAAAATGTTAGCGTACAAAAACAGATTTGTATATTACATTCTTACATTATTTGGTTATTTTTTTATTTTTTATTGAAAATATGATATTCATAACAAAAAATATATACCTTTTTATTTAAAGTGCATTATGTTGAATCGAACATAATAATAAATTAAAACACAAGGGAAAAAATATGGCAAAAATTTACATATCATCAACATACATAGATTTAAAAGACCACCGTGAAGCTGTCTATAGAACATTAAGACAATGGGGCCACGACGCCATTGCAATGGAAGATTATGTCGCATCTGATGAACGTCCATTGGATAAATGCTTAGAAGATGTCATAGCCTCCGATGTTTATATAGCTCTGATTGCTTGGCGCTATGGTTATGTGCCTCATGGATTGGAAAAATCAATCACAGAATTAGAATATGATTGCGCCAAAAAAAATGATAAGCCATGTTTTATATTTATAATGCATGAAGATGCCATGTGGCCTCTTAAATTTGTAGATAAAAATTTCAAAAGGATTGAAAATTTTAGACAAAAACTTCAGGCCGATCATGTTGTGACATTTTTCAAAACAGTTGATGATCTTAAATCAAAAGTATCGGCATCCTTAAAAGATGTTCCAATAAGCCATCCAATTGAAGCAACTAATTTAAAAGATTATGAATTAAGATCAAATTATCTTAATTGGGTGATGGAAGAATCAAGCCTGATATCTCTTTCGGGTATTGATCCAGAAACTTCACGAGAAAAACGAGAAGATCTAAACTTAGGTTCGATTTATACAGCTCTTTTAACTCAAACCTTATCGGGAGATGTACCCCTAAACAAAAACACAAGCGAACCTATCTCTGCACTTGAAATGTTAAATAGACATAAACATTTGGTAATTTTAGGAGATCCAGGAAGTGGTAAAAGTACATTTATCAATTTTGTCGCTTGGTGTCTTGCTGGTGAAATAATTAAAAATCCTTATGCTAATATTGAACGACTGACCTCTCCATTGTTTAATGAAGATGGAAAAAAACATGATGAAAGACAAATATGGGAACATGGTCAATTACTACCAGTACGAATTATTTTAAGAGATTTTGCGGCATTAAGCATAGAAAAGAATGGACAAAAAGCATGTGCAGAAAATCTTTGGCAATATGTTGAGAATAAATTAAAAGGGGCTGCTTTAGAAGAATATATCCCTTTGTTGAAAAATGAATTGAAAACCAAAGGCGGGCTATTTTTATTAGATGGTTTGGATGAAATTCCAGAAGCCTTAAATAGACGTGTTGCTATGAAAAGAATTATTGAAGAGTTTAAATCTGTATTTCATAAGTGTCGTATCCTTGTTACTAGTAGAACATATGCTTACCATAAACAAGACTTTCGAATTAAAGGATTTCAAATAACTGTACTTTCACCTTTTACTTCAGGTCAGATACGTAGTTTCGTAGATATGTGGTATGCACACATTGGAGAACTTAAACGTAAAAGCAAATCTGATGCACAAGGGCGTGCCGAATCCTTAAAATATGCTATATTTCATAATGATCGTATAAGGGAATTAGCAAATCGACCATTAATATTAACTCTCATGTCAAGCCTTCACGCTTGGCGTGGTGGAAGCTTGCCAGATAAACGAGAGGAACTATATGCCAGTACAGTGGAATTATTACTTGATTGGTGGCAAAAAGAAACTGTAATTAAAGATGAAAATGGTGAGTATCAACTAATTCAACCTAGTTTACTGGAATGGCTAAATACCGATCGAGACAGAGTTAGAGAAGTTATCGAGGAGTTAGCTTATCTCGCCCATAAACAGCAAACCGAAATGTTTGGCACTGCAGATATCTCAGAAATCGAATTATTAAAAGGTATTATCAGCGTAAGTAATAATCCAGAAATCAGACCCCTGAGATTGATCGAATTTTTGAGGGATCGTGCAGGCTTGTTAATACAGCGAGGTGTATCAGTTTATACTTTTCCTCATCGAACTATTCAAGAATATTTAGCGGCATGTTATCTAACGCGTAAAGACTTTCCAGCATATGTAGCGAAACTGGCCAAAACTTCTCCAGACCGGTGGCGTGAAGTCACTCTTTTAGCAGGCGCAAAATCAGCAAGTGGTGGCCCATTTGCAGTATGGGCGTTAGCAGATGAATTATGTTATACCCTTCCCAATGAATCTGAAACAAGTTTTCAGGATATATGGGGAAGCTACCTCGCTGGTCAAGTTCTTTCTGAATCAGCTAACTTAGAGAACATAAGCCTAAGAAACGCTCAAACGCTGCAACGTATAAAAAGCTGGCAATTAAAAATTATGTACGGTGATGAATTACATGCAATAGAAAGAATAAATGCAGGAAATATTATTGGTAAACTTGGGGATGATCGTTTTATAAAAAATTTATTTTATTTGTTAGATGATCCTCTGTTGGGCTTTGTTGAAATACCTGGTGGGAAATTCTTTATGGGAAGTGATCTTGAAAAAGATAAAATTGCTTTTCAAGAGGAAACTCCACAACATTCTCTTTTTCTTGAACCATTCTATATATCTAAATATCCAGTAACAGTATCACAATATCGTGAGTTTTTATATATGACAGGAAAAAATAAAACAGAAGACTGGCACTGTTATAATTGTTTTAGCAACCATCCTGTTGTTTATGTTGATTGGCTTGAAGCAATAGATTTTTGCAAGTGGTTGACTTGCCAGTTAACTGAAAACAAAAATACTCCAAAACAAATAAAAGATTTAATTAACTCAAAAAAATGGTATATTACTTTACCCTCAGAAGCAGAATGGGAAAAAGCAGCAAGAGGAACAGATATGCGTATTTATCCTTGGGGAGATACTATTGATAAAGATCGATTTAATTATAAAGAAACAAGAGTCGGTCGACCTTCCCCAGTGGGTTGCTTTGACAAAGGTTCTAGTCCTTTTCAAATCATGGAAATGTGTGGGAATGTATGGGAATGGACATTGAGTAAGGATTGTGAGTACCCTTATCAACCAAGCGATGGACGAGAAGATGTTAACGATCAAAAAACAGAACGAATTGTTAGAGGAGGTTGTTGGTATAACTCTATTAGATCCTGTAGAATAGCTTCTCGTAGTAGATTTACGCCCGATTCTCGTCATGATTTTATTGGATTTCGAATTTGTCTTTCACAAAGATAAGGGAAATTATTTTTTGCTTTTAATTTTTTTAACTCGACAGTAGTAAACTCTCTTAGAACACTTGAAATATTCGCTTTTTTAAATTGCGATATAGCTCAATTTGAACATGACCATCTAAATTGTAATTAATTATCGAGATTCTCGCTAAATCGTGCCAAAGTCGAGCAAGTATAATGATAGTATGCATTACAGAAAAGTTGGCACGATTATGGGAAAAAAGCTAAAATTATTTTTTTTATTCAAAAATTAGCTATATCAAGGAATAGCAAAAAATAATTTTTCAAAAACTTACGACTGTCGAGTTTTTAAATAGTATTGAAAAAGTGTCTGAAGTAGCTGAATAGGGTTGGATTAAATAAACAAATAAACCTTTAAATTTAAAAATCCGACCCCAGAGGGGCCGGATTTGGTAACCCCTGGAAGGGGATACTCTGCCTTGCCTCCTGAGGGGGCAAGGGATAGTTGTCTCCCACAATTTTTGTTAACTAATTATATTTTGAGCACTGATGACATTCTGTGTTTTACTGGACCCACATAATCAGATATTCGATACTTTTTAGGTATCATTACAACAAGAATACATATTTCGAATACTTCGCAGTCTATTTAAAATACTTAGGTTCCCAGAAATTAAAGTTTGGCACTTTTATGATTTCATAATTTCATAAAGCTACTTAACTGTTTTCTTCTTTACTTGCGGATGGAACGACTTTACTATGTATTAACAATTAAGTTCCTTGATGGCAAAGCCTATCATCTCTGACCTGGCTCAGAGAGCCAGGTTTTAAGATTTTAATAAAAATTTTACCATTTCTCAGATTGGAAACAGGAAAACAGACAGGGAAATAGGGGCTGACCAAGTAAATTTATTTAACTGAATGATTATATGATATTATTTTTTTTAAAGTTCTTTTTTTGCTTCTTAAAGCCCCCATTCATAGTTTCGTTTTTTGGTAATTGTTAAATCGAAAAAATATAGCTTTATAAAAGGGTTCCTATACAAAACTCAAACCGGATTTTAGCGAATAACACAGCGCTCCACAGGACGCCAAAAGTAAGCGCGTTTTTTAACAGTTGGTAAATTATTGGTTAAAGGACGTTATCGTTTAAAAGTTATTCCTTTTTTACTTTTGCCGCCTGTGAGCTTAATGTTATTCGCCAATACATCATTCTTGCTCTTTTGCAAATGAGTCAGTCGCAAGTATCAGTAAAGTGTAACAAAATGTAAGTTAGGAGTTAAAAATTGATCAAAG
>Ga0272440_1003895_pt1 | contig 10935 bp, 17 predicted proteins | sample SSMMMBAug17_FD_192440 | JGI IMG/M metagenome (GOLD analysis project Ga0272440, IMG submission 192440) | Marine sediment archaeal communities from Little Sippewissett salt marsh, Falmouth, MA, United States - SSM-MMB-Aug17 | ecosystem: Environmental > Aquatic > Marine > Wetlands > Sediment ... | reverse complement strand
GTTCTGGATTGCAATCAATTATTTCCTTAAATAAATTAGGTGTATGTATCTTCCAATTCAATTGTTTTGTTTTTTCCATCTTTTGAAAACCTCAGACTTTAGTTGGCGAGAGGATGTCATTTTAATCTACATCCTTTATTCCGGCCTTGTAGAGAGTCAGGGCTATCTTGTAGCTGCATAAAAACTGGTTATTGGTAACAGAACAGTGCTTGCACTTGCACTCTATATGGGTTCCCCTGCTGAATCTCCTGCCGTTCTTTTCGACTATCTCATATTTAATGACTATAGGTATTTCGACTCCGTCTTTGAAACCGAAATGATAGTATTCGCACCTGTCAGTGCTTCCCTCGAATTCAATCAGCTTGATCAGCTGTCTTGCGTTTTTCCATTTCTTGTCTATCATCTTATGAAATCAAATACCTGATAAATGCTATTAGTGTGTCTCTTGCATCCTTAGTTACTCCTTTCTTGCCGTCATCAAACTCATAGACTCCTACCCATGTGAGTAGTTCTTTCTTTAGGTCATCTAAATGGATTATTTTTTTGCCTTCGGCTGTCTCCTTGACTAAGTGCTTGAGTCTTTTTGCAGTAAAGCTGGCAAAGTCAGGCCCCATCTTCTCGCACTCAAAAACTCCTTTGATGTATTGGTGGAAGTATTTTCCTTTAGACTCTGCTTCAAGAAAACTTTTGTAAACCTCTTCGCCTACTTCATTGTATCGGTAAGTTCCACCAGAATGAAACTCAATCTCAAGTGTCTTGTTCTCGTATCCTATGCTCCTTATGTTAGAGCTTTCTACTTTTTGCCTTTGCAATTTATTCACCTAACTCTTTCTGCAAGTCTGTATTCCACTGGTGGAGCCTTCTTACTGTTTCCTTGTAGGTTTCTTCCCTGTTATCTAGTTCTTTCCATCTGTCTTTCAGTAGGTTTATTGCTTGGTTCATGCACATTCCAATGAACTGTGGTTTGCTTTTGCCTTCGGCTGATGGTTCAGTATCTATTACTGTCTCCTGCGGAATGCCAATCGCCCTGATCCCTCCCCTGATGATGTTCTTATACGGAGCAGCCTCATTCTGTGGGTTTGGTGCTTCTTTGAATATCACTACTACTTCCTTGTTCACAAACTCTTTAGGTTCATCAAAAGTAGAGTATGTCTTTCCGTCTACTTTCACTTTGTAGAATACCGTTCCCGTCTTGCTTGTCTTTGTCTCATAAGACTCCAATGTTCCCTTAACTGATTTTTCTTCATTCATTTTGTTTACCCCTTGTTTAGTTGTTTATCTACTAACATAATTTTCTTGCGTATGAGTTCAACGCATCGCATCGCTTCGTCTATTGTGTCAAAACCAGAAATTAAGCCTGTTGTAATCAAGTGACTAACTACTTCTTCTGTAAATTCTAACCCTGTTCCCTTATCTGTAAGTTTTCCAAGAACGCACAGATTAGATATGGGTTCCGCAATTTCATGAATCATCTTATATGGAACAACATCTTCTGTCGTTAGATCAATCATGCTCTCTAGCTTTCTAAAATCATCTGGATTCATCTTGTATCTCCCTCAAGTATCTTTCATTTGAAATCCATCTGCCGTTGTGATACACTTCTTTTACCGGTGCTTTGCCTTTAATTTGTCCAGGACATTCTTCCACTTTCTCATCTCCTCCTCTTTTTCATCTCTTTCTTTTTGAATATCAATTATGATTGCCTTGACGGCTTTTATCCCTAACTTAGTTCCTCCGAAGTCTTCTATGAGTTTCTCGCTGACATACTTCCCGAACCATCCCCATCCGCTGAAGGTTCTCTTTTGTTTCTTTAGCTCTCTTAGGATCGCTTCCGCTTGTTCTGTAAGGTTGATGGTATGAGTTCTTGATTGCTTTTTCATCGTTCATTTTTCGTTTGTTAGGCACTATGAATTTTAGCTGAAAAAAAATTAATAATTAAATTAATAATTTTGAAAAACGGTTCTCGGTTTTTCCTGTTTTTTGGAAAAACCGTCTTTTTACTTCTTTTTTTTATCGTCTTAAAAACTACTTAAAACAATAAATATACAAAACCGTATACCAAATTTCCACAAGAAAAGACGTTACTGTTTTTCTTGCTTAAAATTAATAATTAAATTATTAATTTTTTTTAAGGGTTTGAAAGTGCTGGATTTCGTGTCAGTTCAATGCTTAATTTCTCATGCAGATTCGCCATTTTCTTATGCAAAAACCTGTCCCTTTTCTCCAGGTGATCTATCTTCTTTTGATTGGCTGCTATGGCTCTCTCGCAGTTCTGTATGTCAATCAAGATGTATTGGCTTGGCTTAACCATTTTATAAGTCCTCGATGTCTCCTGATCTGTTTTCTATTGAATAGGACGGATACCAGTTGCCGTATTCATCTTCATATCCTAGATTTGTTTTTGTCATCATTTTCGATAATATTAGAATTTAATTCAGTTTGATTTATCAAATTGGGACGAGTGTAACGAGTGATTAAATTCATATTAAATCCTCCGTAGGATTGGCGTTAGCCAAAGTTTTAGTTTTAGGCGATGAATTCCTCAAAGCAGAATAATATTCATCTTCAGTTATTTCTTGTGTTTCAAAATCCTGTCCAAAAACATTATAGCAAGTTGTTGGCTTGTCCTTATGTTCTACCCTATCTTTTAAATCAAAAAAGTCAATATAAAATATTCCACATCTAATAACATAAGGAGATTCTTTTTCATGACTTAAAATCTTAAAGAATCTCTTTCCACTTTTTGATTTAAAGTATTTACCAACTTGCTGTGAAAAAAACAAATCTTCTTTTTGAAACATCTCTTTCTTTTGTTTTTCAAGAAATAACTGCTTTCTTTTCAAATCGTCTTCTAACATTTGAAGATTCTTTCTTCCATTTATTCTGCTTTGTTGTGTTATTTTTTCTGCCATCTTCTATTCACCGCTTTGGAGCCTAAAACTAAAATTGGATTTAATATCGGAGTTTTACGACCCGATAGGGCAAAAATCCGTTAGGATTTTTGAGTAAAATTCCGTAGGAATTTTATTTCGATAAAACTGCTATTAAACGTGTCCGATAGGACTAAAGCCCAACGGACTAATTTATTTGTTTGAGTATTACTTCAAATCTTGAATCTTTATTAAATGTAAATCCATTACAATCAGATAACTTGATTTCTATATTTTCTATATGATTTTTCGTTAATGGTTCATCTGACATATATACTTTTAAGATATTCATTCCAAATATCTTTCCATCGTTTTGTGGTCTTACAGTAAATTTCTTTTGTATCATATTATCATCCTCTTTTTTAAATAATCTAATATTTTATTAAGATTATCTTTCTTTCTTGGTATTTCAATAACAATGTCATCCCCAGTAGTTACATCTCTTTGTCTAATAACTACATTATATTTAGTTACATTGAAATATGTGGTTTCTCTGATTGTATCTTTTATTTTTACCATATTATCAATCTCCGTTGGGCTTTAAGTCGTTGCGAAGCAACGATTACGTTTAAGTAACCATATAACGAATGTGTTATGTTGCCTTCACTATCTTCCGCAAGGCATCCTGGACCATCTTGCTCTTGTCCTTGTATCCGTATTTCTTATGATTCTGAAGGATATTGATGAGATCCAAAGGCAACGAAATAGCAATTACTGGCATCTAAATACACCCCCCTGCCTTAAAATCAGTTAGATTTAAAAAAGAAGGTCGGATAACGCTTGGATAGATGGCCCTATCTGTTATACTGGTTATAACACCGAAATAAGGCTTATACGGTCTTTGTTTTGTCACTCCCATAAATTAGTTAATAGTTATTAAACTATTTAAATGTTTCGATTTTTCAAAAATTCATGAGTGAAGTCTGGCCCTTGCTTACCTTCATAAACTTCTCCCAATACTTGCCGAAAGAATCCTCTAAAATACTTGGTTCTTTTTTCCAGACCTTATAAGGATCAATGTAAACTCTTACTGAGTCTTCGCTTCTGTATCTCATGACATAGCTGATTTCTTTATCAGAAAGTCCTGCATCGTGTAATTTTGTCTCGAACCATCTTCTGCAGCTGTGCCAGCATACCCTGTATCTGAAATTAAATTTAGGCTCTTGGATGAATTTTTTGCCTTCGGCTGTTAATCCATTGTAGCCTAAATATCCTTTCTTGAAGCATTTGTTAATAATCTCGTAAATAGTCTTATTGTGTTTTCTTAGAATAGAAGAGATCTGCATAACTTTCAGTTTAGGGTTTTTTCCCAGGAGCTTCAATACTAAGTAAGTGACTTGATAGATTTTCCTTCCTTCTAAAAACTCGGTATGGCCTTCTTTGGCTAACCCTTTTCTCCACTTGGCGAACATTGCTTCTGCTGTCTTAGTGTCTATATGTGAGTGTCCTTCTCGCTTCTTGGAATAAAAAGGGAATATAAAACCGTCTTTAAAGCGATGTATGTTCGATTCTACATATGTTTTCAAGAGCTTACTGAAACCTCTTAGCATCGGAAAAGAGTCCATAATATGGCTTTTCTGTAGGATTACAGACACCTTATCAAAATGCTTTGTCTGAAAGTCAAATATATTCATGGCTACTATCTCTCCAATCCTCATTCCTCTGAACAATCCATTGCCCAGCATAACAAGCCATCCGGTAGAATGCCTCTTATGCACATGGTTCCATAGTTTTTCGACCATCTCATCGGTCATAAAATAATTTGCTCTCTTCTCGAAAGTCAATTCTGCTTCTATCACTTTAACCCCCCAACAATAAATTTATAAATTGCACTTCAAGAATAATCTCCTGAAGTGGGCAACCGCTTCATCGCCTTTGCCTGCGCTTCTCTGCGGGATGCAGGCAAAGGCACTTAATCTTCTATATCACCTCTCTTTATTATTCCCACCCTGTAGCATTGGTTATATACTGCACCAGTATAGAAGTCATGTATCTTTACCCCATTTTCCCTGCAAAATTTTTCTATTTTAACTATAAGAACTTCTCCTAAAGTTATCCGCCTTTCTAACGTCTTTTGCCGTCTTTCAGACTTTTTTCCGTTGCTTTTCTGTTGTTCTTCCGTCATTTTACCTACTTTGAAATAGTGAATAGTATATAAACTTTTTGATAATGGAGTATATAATTCTTTCGGATAAAATCGGATAATTTATTTTAATATTTATCCAGAAAAAAAGTAAAATATTTAAATTTACGCACAGGACATGTCCAGTGGGTATGGGTAAGATATAAATAGATGTAAAACAATCAGAGAATTATGAAAGGAAAAACTCTTTTTGGAATCGGATTGTTTTTGGTGATACTTACAATAACAATAGTGTCTACTTATGTTTCTGTAAATATGATGTGTCCAAATAATAGGGTTGCCCCTGGCTTAAAATTGCCCTCTCATCACAGTGATGTTGATTATGAGAAAGAGATTGTAGTAGTAGGGACAAGCATGATGCCTACATTTGCCGCGGGCAATACTCTTTTGCTGAAGAGATATTCAGATCAGGACCTAAAAGAAGGTATGATTGCTTGTTATGAACAAGATTCTGAGTATATGCCTTGTCATAGGCTGATTTCTGTAGTGGGAAACAAGATAATAGCAAAAGGAGATAACAATAATTTTGAGGAATACCTAGATAAAAGTGATGTTGTATGGTTGGTTGTCGGAGTTAGATATACCTAGAACAGTCTAAAAGTCTAACTGAATAAGACTGTTACTTCTTTGGCATTATCCAGCTTGTCAATCCGAAGCATGTAGCGATAGCTGTGGCTATCATCGAAACTATTTCATATGCCTCCGGCTTGGCAGTTATAGCAACTAGAGTAAGCAAACTTAACATTGCTGCCATAACCCTTCGACTCTTCCAAAAGGGTTCGTTCCCTTTTCCGCCTTTCTGATATTCTCCCATCATGCACCTCTTGCTTGTTGTGTTGGTAACTCAAGATACTGTGAATATTCAGCTCTTAGCTCCTCTAGAATATCCAAGTATCTTACCATATTGTATCCCTTTCTATGAAACACTGTTACTGCTGTTTCCAGCTTTTTGTATTTATCTGTACTAGGCAAAGCATAAAGCTCTGCAATAAATGTATCTAAGCAGGTTTCTACCTGCCGTCTTGTTGGCAAAAACATTTTTATCACTCCTTGCTTAAAATGGCGATTGAATCCAGTTCTGCATCGTTGCTTATCGTTCCCCTTAAAACAAGATTCGTTCCGCCAGTGGTATACGAATTTAATGAATCAATGGCTAGTGTAGTATAGGTATCGCCTCCGTCTACAGACAACTCTAACTTCACGTCTTTTATATTTGATCCAGAAACCAGTGGATGGAAATTGCTTTTGCTGGAACCCATTATTTTTGTTACAGTAAACTGTCCTTGCGTTCCGCTAGATAAACTTATCTTGCCGTCTTTTATCTGCACGTTTGAGTCCTTGCTGTCTATTTCTGTTTCTGAATCAAAAGTCATGTTCCAGGAACCTGTCATCTTATAAGGATTTGTAATGGTCTGAAGTGCTAGTTCATTCTCTACCCTTTTTTTGAAAATTTGAGGCAGTCTTCTTTCCTTGCCGATAACGCAGACAGTTCTCTCATTGGGCAGCTTGTGGGTCATCTTATAGACTCTGTATGTATCATGGATCTTCATAATCGGGTGGCTTATCCAGAGTTTTTGGCCTTCTTTCAAGCTAGGAAGTATCAAACTTTCTACTTCCCCTTCTGTTTCAGGTTCCTTGCCCAGTTCAAGCTCTGCATTGGCCAGTTCTTCTGCGTTTGTAACTGAGTTGATTTTAGTGTCAAAGACAGCTTTTTCTTTCAGTTCATGGCTTGATTCAGAAGACGAATCATGTGCCTGGTAAATGATAGGCAAGCCCGTTCCGTCATCTCCATAAACTCGTATCTTGTTCCTTACTGTCATGGACTGATCTCCAATTCCCTTGCAGGAGATAAACAGGTCTCCCATAACAACTGACTCCGTCTTGCACATCTGGGAATTCTTGTCAAAGACATCAATCGTCTTGTCGTAATTAATCCTGCAGTCTGCAGTGATTATCTTGCATAAGTCATAGAAACAGTCCCATAAGGGTTTCTCATCCCAGTTGATCGTGGGGGTTTTAGTCGAAGACGAAGTGAAATTTAAGGTAAATCCAGGAAGGTAATTCGAAACCAGTTCATTAAAAATACTTTCCACATTAGTATCTCCCTCGTAGGATTCTGTAACAAGAACATCTCTTGCAAAAGATACATAGCTTATTCCGCTTATTTCAGTGACTGCTCCGTAGGTATTGTCGTATCTGTTGAATATTTTGTCGATAGTGCCTTCGGCTCTTTGGACTGTGCCATCGTCTAAGTCAGCGTAATACTGGATTGTCTGGCCTTTGCTGTATCTCGTAGAGTAATATTCGTCTGCATTTACCAATATAATCTTAAATGAAGAAATCTCCGGACAGACTGCCATGACTACTTCAGTTCCAGGCAAGATTCTTTCCCTGACTGATTCAGAGTTTATCTTCAGTTCCCATGATGGACTTGCTTCTCTCGGAAGCCAGATAAATCCCCTTCTTCCTTTCGTTGGTGGTCTTGCCATTATTCATACACATCGCAGGTATCGTTCCAGTCCGGTGTCTGGACACAGCTTCCGCAGATGCTAAAGAAGCAAAAATAAGGTATAGAAAACGGCTGCGTTCCGCTGGAGCAGTTTATGTCCGTATATGTCCAGATATATCCAGTCTGGTTTGTAAGGTTTTCAAATAGTATTTTAGGAGACGTAGTCAGACTTACGTTTATGTAAGAGACATTAGTGTAATTATATCCTGTAAATGTGTTGTCGGTCACACAGGAGTAATTTAGTGATTCATTGAGCTTCACATAGACATTGACTCCTTCTGAATGTTTTACGCTTGAATTCACTTTCCAGATTCCATGAGTGGAATTCTGTCCGTAAGGCTGTGTATCGTTTTCAGTCCTCGAACTTGGAAACAGCTCCCAGTAATATGTTCCAGGTATAAAATCCAATGTCCAGGGGCTGTAGAACCAGTTGATTAGCCTGCTGAACGCATTTGAGCCGATATGGGCAGTTAGGTTAGTGGATTTGTCTCCGTAATACCTTGTGTCTATGTCTGTTATGTTTATTGTTCCGTTATTGGTCCAGTAGAACCTGATGCTTACATTCTTATTGGAATCATTGAAATAATCAGTGTCAAAGACAGTCTCGTTCAGCCTTTGACCCCCTTCTATGTCTTTATACTCTAGATCTCCTGCAGTATTGGAACAGAATTCAATAGGAACCAGGCAAGTGACTGAATTGTTGCAGTTTATCTTAATATATTCGCTGAAATCATCTCCATCAAGAGAAATGTTAAGCGGTGAATTGGTTTCGTTTATCTTGCCGGAATAATTGTAGTCTGTATCTCCGTCATTGCCTATGTCTATCGTTAAGTCGGAAATAGTGCCTTGTGAAATATCCACGCTGTATGATTGTATTATCAATGGATCTTCTGCGTCTGTCACAGTCACGTTTATCTTGGCCCTTAATACATTTCCAGTTGTGTTAAACAGATGGAAATTGCCGTCAGTAGTGGATTCCCATGTGACATTGTCGTCATTAGATAGCCATACTTCTGCACTGCCTCCGGCTGTGTTCAATTTATTAAGAGATATTCTTGCTCTTGTGATGTTAGTAGCTGTATCGTTTCTGATGATTGTAGAGATTAATTCGCCTTCAACGGTTGTGTTCCACTTTAGATCCCCTTCGTATGGTGAAGTGAAACCGCTTGAATTTACTGGGTAGATGTATCCTCCTGATCCGCAGTATAGCGTAATATAGATATTTCCTGCTACATTTGTAACAGGAACTTGTTTCGAGTAGACTTCGTATTCATGCGAACTATCATAAGCCATCTGGTTTACATAAACTCCATCTTCGTACCATTTCAGATAACTTCCTTCTTTTCTTATCGTAACCATCTCATTATAATCATCGCCATCATTGGATATAGCAAACCGGTTGTATGAACCAGTTGTGGCATCTTTGATTCCTGCCATAGCACTTGATCCGCATGTTGCTGTGCAAGCGCAACCGACTCCGTATTCGCGGTAACTCGAATCTAACACTATCCTCATTGTCACCTGGTTCTTGTCCTCAAGGTTGATTCCAGAAGAGTAAAAATACTCTGTTTCTGTATAAACATTATCTTGACAACAGCTTCCGCCTCCGCTTCCTGCAGTAGCCGTAAATGAGTTATACACATAAGTATCTGCTAGAATAGTATACTCTCCTGCCCATATCCCGCTGTCGCCTGCACTGAAATCATCAATCCAATAGTAAGGCACATGGCCCGTAGACCATCCAATGTAGGATTCGTTGTTGAAATAATCGGTAAAATTGTGCTGTGTAGGATCTTCCTCAAAACCGCTTAACACGATTGACATATTGTAAGGCTGAGAAAACCCAGGTTTATTGGCTGAATAGTTCATGCTTCTTATGATGCAGCCGCTTGTAAGGAATGTTAAGTTCTCTTCTTTCTTTCCGTTTGTGAATTTTCTCACATAAGTCCTGGTTCCGTTTATTGTTCCAGGATAGATTACTTCTTCAGTCCCATTATCGAACAGGTCGATTCTCAGGTCTTCAGGATAACCGCTGTTGTTGATTCCCTCTAAAATAAGGTTGAACTTGTTTAGCTCAAAATTGTAAGCTGTTATGTTAATAACGGTATCGTTTTCGATACAGACATAAGTAGAGCCGTTTTCTATGGAGTCGTAGACAATCTCAGACTGTGAGAAATTGAAGATAAAAGAGCTGTTTGTCTTGTTGTAAGTGATATTAAAATCTGTTGTTAGATGTATATCTCCAATTTCATCCGAAGAAAACATAAATGGAATAGTGCAGTTTCCGTTTGATTTGGAACATCCTGTGCATGAACAGTCTGGAAGGAGTGAATTAATCAGGCTTATGTTTACTGAGATATTCTCTGTGCTTGTAAGATCACCACTATGATTCCATTCGTAGGTATTATCCGGTGTTCCTAACTCTAACCACACATCAGATGGAAACGAGTAAGAACTCTTGTATATTGAGAAGGAATTATCATCTTCGCATGGGATATAAAGATAGTTTCCATTAAAGGAAAACAATCCAGGACCATTCAATGTTGTTGGACTTATTTCTGCGAATATCTGTCTTATGTCTGTCTTGTCTGAAGCATTGATTATGACTATTGAGTCATTGATTCCACCAGTCACATAAAATAATTTGTCTATTCTGTGCATGTATCCCACATATCCATAAAGGACAGATCCATTAACGAAGCTATTCTCAAGGAATGGCGCATACTTGTCTGTCACATTATAAATTGCAAAGGCAGCATTAGCCAATATATAGAGCAAATCTTCATACTCTATTGTGTACTCAGGAACCTCAATAACAGGATCATCCATTATTGCAATCTGCATTATTTTAGATTTATCAGTGATATTCAGAATCACCACTTTGGACTGAAGATAACCGCCAGCATACATAAAATCTCCTTTGATTGTAGCAAACAATGCCTGATCCAGAGAAGATGAATTCTTAAAATATGATACAGTTGCTACGTTGTAAGGATCTGAAATATTTAAGATTCCTACACTATCATTGAAATAGCTTGCTATATAGATCAAATCTCCATCTTTGACCATATTAGCAGTATACACTAAATCTAAATCCTGATAGGTTGAGATAAGCGAGGGGTTTTCTTTGTCTGAAATATTAATCACATAAAGTGTAGTATCTGTGTTAGCTGCGCTTGAATATACGAACTCATCATCACATACCAAATAAAAGGCATCTGCACAGCTAACATTGGATATAAACGATGGGTTTGATCTATCTGAAACATTCCATAGTGATACTTGATGATCCCCATTGCTTGAAAGTATGAGAATATCTTCAATGTAACAACTTCCATCAGTGCCAGTCAGAA
>Ga0272440_1003894_pt1 | contig 10935 bp, 2 predicted proteins | sample SSMMMBAug17_FD_192440 | JGI IMG/M metagenome (GOLD analysis project Ga0272440, IMG submission 192440) | Marine sediment archaeal communities from Little Sippewissett salt marsh, Falmouth, MA, United States - SSM-MMB-Aug17 | ecosystem: Environmental > Aquatic > Marine > Wetlands > Sediment ... | reverse complement strand
GCTGATATTGAATATAAACTGGCTTATATTGAAAGTATTTTACCTTCAAAACCAATTTTACTTAGATTTAATCAGAAACAATTACCAGCTCTTGCTGATGTTCTTCGGTCCTTTCCTAATAATGTCCTTCGCGATGGCAAATTAAAATATGCATATCAATCAACCAGAAAAAATCCATCTGGATTACATTTTATAATGATTGATCCTTCAATTTCTCAGATGACAGAGCAATTAGACCCATTATTGATGTGGACGAAAACTGATGAGCCTCCTGTAAAATTTTGGTTAGATCCATCATGGGCACGCTATTATAATGGTAATGGAAACGATTCTTTGATCTTTGTTCCAGAAAAGACATCTTTATCTCCTCCAATGCATGGATGGGATGTTGAAGATATGGATAGTTATATGCGGTCTGTTTTGAAGCAATGGTTTCATGGGAAATATGGAATTGATGATATTCAAAAAATAGAAAAACCTATATATATTTTTGATGCTACACCTCAACCTGATAAAGATATTGAAATCTCAATTTTAAACCAGGATAATATGAAACCTCTAATAACTCAACTTGGATGGATAAATGATAATCTTATTATTATTGATTCTTTAGGAAATGAAAAATTCATTGAAGAAATGGCAAAGGATATTACTGGCCAAAAAATTGCAGAAAGAATACACGAAAAATCAGAAATTATCATTGAATCGTTTGAAAAAACTGCTGAAAAAACAAGTCAAAACATTTCAGAAAAGCTTGATCTCTTAGCTCAAATCTGTAGTTCTGAAATAAAAGAACTTGTAAGTAAAACTGATGAAACTATTAACAAAATAATCAATCTCAAAGAACAATTAAACTCTTTTGTCTTAACTCAAAAGGAAATGGAGGAATTAAACAAAGAAGCACAAAATGCTAAAGACAAAACTGAAAAAAAATCAAAAGAATTAGAAAATGAAATGAAAAAGCTCGAAAATACTGTAAATCCTAATTTAATTAAGGCTGAGTCTTCTATTAAAGAAACAAAAGAAAAAATTATTGATGCAATAAAAAAATTAAAAGAAACCAGAAACCAACTTAAACAAGAATTGGGTAAATTATAATTATAAAGGCTATTAATATGAATAATGAATTTATATCTAAAATACAAAAACCATTTTTTGAAAAACAATTGATACAAGATAATGCTTTAAAGGAAGCAGAGCCTGTATTTGATTCTGGACATAATGAAATAAAACAATGGCCAGAGTTAAAAACAACCATTATTAATGAATGCCTCAATCTTATAAAAGAATGGATCAATAAATTAAATTCCTGGATTAAAATATTTCAAGAGGAGCTAAATAGTAATAAAGTTAGAGAATTAAATTATGAGTTAGGGCGCCTTCAGAAGATGAATTCGAATACGTGGAGACATCCAAATGTCATTTTTATAAGAATGCAGATTTTCAGGTTACGTATTATAAAATTTATTTTTTTTATAATTGGGCTGGTACATTACTCCCTTTCTGGGCTAAGAAATAAACTAAAATAATTAAATTAAATGAATAAAGTGCAACTTTTTTGTGTTGCACCCTTTATGACTAAATCTGTAGATAATATAATTCATAAAAATTAAGGACATAATTTGTTATGATAAAATTTAGTTCACAATTATTAAAAGCAATGCCCAAACCTGAATCAATTATCAATTTCAAATTACGATTAATATCAGTTCTCATGGTTATAATACCATCAGTGATAATAATCATTTGCGTCCATTATAGATTATTGGATAAAAATAGTGGCTTTGGATATTTCTTATACTGGCTTCACGATTATCGTTACTTACCATTTAAAGGTTATACATACTATCTTTATTATCCATTATCACTTTTTGCATGGGCAGTACTTATAATATTCACATTATACTGGCTTTTCTCATTTTTGACAAACCTCTCATTTTTCAGATTTTTACAAGTAAAATCTATTCAATGTACTATCAGAAAAATTTCAATATCATACTTTTTCTTAAGTTTTTTGGTTATATTTCACAAACTTCGCTGTAAACAATTACTATTAAAAGAAATTATAACACATGAAAGAGAATTGGAGATAAATACATTTTTAGCAAAAGTACCAGAAAAGATAAATCGTGAAAATATTGATATGCTGGTGCATTTAACTTATTTGAATATCAAAATTTTGACATTAAAAAATTCAACTAAAAGTGATAATTTAAAAGCAATATTATATTGCCATCAGGCAATTGTTCAACTTTATTTTAGCAAGATAAAAAATAGAACTATAAAATATTTAGTAAAGAAAATAAATAGTAATATTGACTTTGCTTCAATTACATATGGTGAGAGTATTAATGCCATGGAAAATAAATTTTCTATAACAAGTATTATAGATGACTTAATATGCCTTTTTGATTTGATTAAAGAAGAAAAATCAGAAGATGATATTATAAAAAATCTTGTTCAATCTGTTAATATGCGAAGAAATATTATGGAAAACTGGTTAAGACAATTAGAATATTTAAAAAAAAATAATATTCCCTCAGAATTTCTAATTGAAGTTCCTGATAACAATGATTTTCTTCCGATAGCTGGTAAACTAATAATGGGAATTGCAATCCATGTCGCAATGATAGTTGATATGCCAGAAATAGCTTTAACAACACTTGAAGCATTCGAATTATTGGCTTTTAAATTAAATTGTATTGAACATGATATTAATAATGAACAAATCAAAAATCTTTCTACTTTTCTTAAAGATATCCCTGGGCACGATGTTTATAAACTATGTGGAGAACTTCAAAAAAAGCAGTTAGAGCAACGAGAACAATTATGGAATAAATCATTTTTTTATAAAGATAAATTGGTGGCATTAGAAGCCTTTGAATTATATAAATTAAAAAATTTATCTTTATTTCAGGCTGCAGGACCTGATTTTTATACCAAATAGAATAAACAACAGGATTAAATCAATTTATGGGAGTAAAAAAAAGAAGTTTTAAAACAAGAATAAAAAATGATTTAAAATATAAATCAAAAAAAATTAGTTTTTTAAATCGTATTGATTTTTTTTATATTAGTATTTTTCTGTTTTTTTTAATTGTAATTGGAACAATATGTTTTGGATCAATAAAAGTATTTGAAAGAATTGGTTTTTTTGACCAACCTGTTTTGCAAAACCTTTCTGATGAACGAATTCTAACAAATATTAGAGACAACATAAATAACAAACCTTTACTTGATGCTGTAATGCATAAACCTGATGGAAATGTATATATTTCTAAACAAGATGGTACTATTCATAAATACCACCCTCCTACTCATATATGGTCAACAGAAAAACCTTTTTCATCTGATCAAATTAAAAATAGAAATTTTATAATGTTAAGATCTGGCTGCGGCACAGATCCTGTTTCCTATAATCTTGATAAATGTCCAGATCCTGATTCATTGTGGGCTCTAAGTAAAAATGGAGCTTTAATTCGATATAAAAATAAATGGGAGCTTATAGTAAGTGATACATCTTTTATAGGAATTACTGGAAAGCCAGTTGAGCATTCTGAATTAACTTCTGCTGCAATATCAAATAATAATCAATGGCTGGCTTTAGGAACAAAACAAAATGGTTTAGGATTTTATAATATAAATAAACGTTTATGGATAAGTCATAATATTTATTTAAATAACATAAGCCATATTGTATGGTGGGAAAATGCATTTTGGGTTGGAGGTCCCAATTATTTAATTTCATACCAGATTGATGATTCTATTTTAAAACAAATTGAAAAGATTGATATTCAAGGAAAAATTCTGGATATGGAAATTGATTCAGATAATGCGCTTTGGATACTAACTCAGCATAAATGTACAAATGGTACAAAAGGATGCTTATGGCTTGCAAAAATAAGTAATAAATATAATTCACCTGAATCATTAATTGATGAAATAAATCTCTATCCTAAACTTAGTCTGGATGATTTTAATTTTGCCCAGCAATTAAATAACAGACTTACAATTGCTGGAGAAGCTGGAATTTATTCATATGATACACAATTCCATTCATGGAACATAAATTTTAATAAAAAGATTTTAACCACACTTCCCTTTAGAAATAATCAAGGTTTTTATTTTGGTTTTAATAATGGGATTGGTATTATGCAAGATACTATACAAGTAAATAATGTACCAAATGAATGCTTTATTAAATTAAAAAATGGGCAATCAAATGAGATATTGGGTCTAACTAAAGCAGGCAATATTTATTCATATATGGGCAATAAACCCATAATAGTGTTCAAAGGAAGTAGAACAAAGTTAGACCCTGATCTTTTTAACAATGCAATTGCTTTAGATAATAGTATTTTTTTTACAAGTCCTGCTGGAGCATTGCTTCATAATATGGAAACAAGACATTATAAAGATATTCCTTATAACTTACTTCCACCATGGTTAACGTCTAAAGATACAAGCCTGATAAGTTCAGCAAATCATCTCTATGCATTATCATCAGGATCATCTAAAACAACAATTTTTACTCTTCCTTTAATAAAGTTAAAACAATCAGATTTTAAACTTGACCAAAATCCTGTAAATATACCTTCGCCAATACACAAACTAAGAGATTTGGATGGAACAGGAATAGGTATTATTGCCAATGATAAAAGAATATATCATTTTTTCCCAGGAGGTTTTAAAACACTTACCGGTGATTCTGTACCTGAAATGGATTCCTTGAAATTTTTTGATGTAACTTCATTAAGAAATGATTTATTTATTTCAAGTAAAAGAGGCATTCGATTATACTCTTCACAAAATCGTTCATGGTTAAATTTTCAAAATGTGCCTATAGACTCAAAAGCTGTTGAAATTGATATATTCAAGAATCAGTTAATTTATCGAACAGATAAAAACAGACTGGCAAAATTTAATAACAATAATCAGTTATTAATAGGCGATCATTCCGGATTTTCAATATCTGACAAAGATATTAGCGATGTATTTATATCTAATAATTATTTGTTTCTTGCAGGAAAAGGGAATGTAGAATTATATGATATGTCATTGCGTCATATACCAAAACGATGGAATATAACTGGAAAATCTGATGTTAAAATAAAAGATATTATTAATGATACTCCCCTGACATTAATTAACAAAAAAATCTTTTATGGTGAAAAATCAATTGATAACAATGCTGTACAGGTTAATAATATTTCTACAGACAATAATTTTATATATTCAGTTCAAAAAAATGAAAAAAAATATTTAAAATTATATAATAAAAATGATCCTACAAATACAAACAAAGCTATATGTTTTTTTCGCTGGCCATCAATAGGAAATAAAAATACAAGAGTTTTGGATGTTAAAGAATTACCCGATGGAAAAATTGCTGTTTTAACAACTACTGGCTTGTATTTTTATAATCAAAAGATTAGATCATGGTATAACTCAAATGGTATTGCAAATTTTTTTAATAAAGGAAGTAGATTATATTTACCCGAGGATAATTTAGTCATTTTTGAAAAGCTGAATAGTCTTAATAAACTTTCATTTATTCCTGTTCAAACGATTAATACTCCTCATAGTTGTTCAACTAATTCTATTAATGCAAAACCTAAAAATATATATAAAGTAAAAGCATTAGCCGTCAGTAGTGATAGTAAGCTCACATGGATAGATTCTAACGATAATATCGTAGAATGGGAGTCTGAAAAAAATATAAAAAAAATTCTTTTATCACCTAAAACAGGGCCGGAATATAGTCAAATCCGACGTGTATTTGACAGAACAAAAGAAAACCCAGGATATCTATTATTCACAACTGATTCTGAAATATATAAATATAATTTAACAACACGTAACTGGACTAAAATTGAGCTTGATTTTCTAAATTTTGTCGAAGCTGGTGATATAAATATTGAAAAACAATCTGGTCAAGAAACAGTAGTAGTCAGTAATGAACAAAAACATTTTTATATTGGCAGTTTTGAGCCTAATGATACTAAGGTTAGAATGAATAAACTTTATTCGCCTGATCATATTTTTTTTAATGCAGGCCCCAATGATTTACTTGATATTCAAGACAGAGGAAATTTATTATGGACATTTGTATTAAAGGATCGGATTAAATACTTTGATCCCCAAAAAAGAAAATGGATTTCAGAAGTAGCATTTGATCATGATCCTTCCATATCTTATGAAAAAGCAGCAGATTGTGATATCATTGTAGCAAATAAAGGTAAAACATGGATGATTGGTACTGATAGCAAGTCTAAACCTTTAAAATTTGTTTCTTATAATATTAATCATAATGAAACAACTGCTATAAGCTCTGATAAATCAATTTGGAGATTAACATCAGGTCATGTGTTGTTAAAATGCACTCCAGGTTATAATGAATATAATTGTAAGCAATATGGACCATCGCCATTTATTATAAATCCTAAACTTGTAAATCAGGCCTTTGTATGGAACAATCTTGTCATTTTTGAAATCTATAATAATGGCTTAAGAATATTTGATTCATATTCCAAAAAAGAATTTCATATTCCACATAATACTAAAGATTTTAGTGAAATTACCGCCAGAAAATTTAAAAATTACCTGCTAATAAAAAGTACTGATTCTTTTATGATCCTTAAATCAAATGAATTTGAAGTAAATAGTAAAGAAAAAGAAAACACAGATATTGCATTTTTTTCTAATGTTGTGCCTGATATTGTATTGGATCATTTTGATGAACTCTGGGTAAAATATAATAGAAATTGGAAAAAATGGAATGGTAACAATTTTAAAAATTTGAAAACAAGGGTTAATAAAAAAAATATAGATAAAAGTATTGATATCTTTGCTCTTGATGGAGCTATTATTACAGGTATTGATCAAGATAAATATCCATATTTTTATCAACAAGACCTGTTTATACGTGATGATCTTCCATTGCCTGAAAAAATAGACATAAATAAAATTAAAATTTTGTTAAGAGGAAATTCTAACGACTGGTGGGTGATTAATGAAGAATCTATATTTCATATTAAAACAGAAACCTGTCATGATAAAACAGGAAATGAAAATATATCAGATTACTGCTTTGTTATTTCTGAAACTTTTATCCTGCCAGAACCTCGATCTTATTTTATTAATAGTAAAATTATGCAAATTAAGAGAGAAATAAACAAATTCAATATTATGTTATCAAATGGAGATTGTATAATTATTCAAAAAAAATTAGGGAAGTATGAAGTAAATACACTTGAAGATGAGACTGTTAAATATAAAGGAATGCTTGACAATCAATGGAAAACAATAAAAGATAATATTTATAGTTTAAAAGATGGAACTAAAGCATATGATCCAATAATATCATTAAAAGTTGATCAAAATAATAACAATTTACTTGCTCATAGAAAAAATGGAGAACAAATGCTTTCAACAAATGGTGCTTTAAATACAAAACTTCCAAGTGCCCTTGATTCAAAATGGTTAAAATGGAATCGAAAAGATAAAGGATTTGTTGTAAAAACATCTTCTTCCAATAGTTCATTTTTTGAAAAATATGAATTTATTGTTGATAAAAAGCTTATTTTTGAAGAAATTGATGCAATACTGGCTAAAGGAAAAAGTCAGATTAAAATGGCAAATCGATATGGTATATGGGAGCATACTAAATCTAATCTTGAATTAGATGATAAAGATATTTTATTTAGCCCCAAAAAAGTTACACTCCCAGTATATGCTTTACATGGAGAATTTATTGAAAAGAAGGATATGAATAAATGGAATCATATTAGTTTTGATGATGTAAAAATATCAGAACAAATCTGGAATGCCAGAATAAAGGCATCTTATAGTTTAAATGGAATATCTGTAAATGCATTTGTTGGAAATAAATTTATCTGGGATAAAAATCGTAAAGGACTGGCATATAGCGATGATGGTATATTATTGTTACAAAGTATGGCAGGAATTAATTCTGTTAATAATTTTAAAAATTTTGATCATGGACCTGATAAGTTTTACTTAAATCAAGGTATGCTTATTTCAGAGCCTGCAAAAGGGTTATTCTTTAATTATAATGATAAATGGTTTAAACGTGAAAACTATAAATGGATTTCAGGTGTAAAGAATCCAAGTAAGGACAGGGTATTTATAAATAACCATAAATGGAACTGGGAATTAAAAAATGGAAAATTTATTGTTAATTTAAATACTAATCCCTATAATTTTAAAATAAATAATAATAATTTAGGATTTAATTCTGACAATTTAATTGATGCAACTGTTAGTAATAGAAAATTATTTATTCTTACTGATGCGTTTTTTGAAATTGCAAAAAAAATTAATAATATTACTATGTTTAATGCATTAAAACAAAAACCATTTTCAACTGATAAACTGGATAATATTCGCTTTTCTAATGGAACATATTCTATGTTTCATAAAAAATCACAAGCAGTTTATAGATGGGATAATTCACAGAATCGTTTTTTACCTGTAACAAAAGACAAAAATCCTTATATAAAACATATATCAGGTGAAACCAGATTGCTTAGATTTACAGCATACCCAAATCATATAAAAAAAGAATTGAGGCTTGAAAATCCTTTTAACAATGGCTATACATGGGTTTCATTTAATTTTCTTAATAATCAATTTCCATTTGATAATATTCTATCTATGGCAATATCACAAAATGAAATGTTTATTGGAAGTTCTGCTGGACTTCAAGTTTATTCAGGTAATTTAGTTACTGGATTAAATAATATTCGTAATTTTTTTGATTTAAGAGCTGATATAAAAGAAAAATTACCAGTTTTATCTGAGGTTGGATTTCCAGAAATTGATTCTGATTTATTGATAGCACGTTCTAAATCTGCATGCATTGAAAAATATTCAGGGCAATCTTTTAGAAAATGTCAAGATCGAACATACCTTAATAATCGATTAAGAGTAAAAAATTCTTTATGGCAATGGACATCAAATAATAATAATTTAACAGGTCGCTATAAAAACCAGAATAAAAAGTTCTTATCAGAGATTATTGATATTGATGATGGTCGTTTTCCTCATGATAATATAAAAGATTTTACCATATTTAATGGGAATGCATTTACAATTTGGAAATCAAACTGGATAACAGTTCACAGCAAAAGATCGCTTGAATTGGATTATGGAATAATAAATTATGATCTTGAAGATATAAAACCAGAAGAGTTTATTATTGTAAATAAGGATATATTGCTTATTAATACAAAAATATATAGAGGACTTTATTTTAAAGGAAATAATGGTAGAATATGGAACTATACAGGATCATCATGGCAAGAAATAAAGGGGAAAAATATTATTGAAGGCTTATTATCTCATGCAAAAAATCCACCTGTTGCACAATATAATCGCTTTCGACTATTATCTTCAATAAATAAGAAAAAATTTATTTTTGAGCAGCGTTCACTTGATGGCACATGGCATGAACTGCCATGGGAATCAGGCAGAGTGAACATTGATCACTGGAATGAGTTTTTATATCAAAATGGTATTTTCTGGGTGTCTTCACCTGCTGGAATTGTGCCTTTCAATAGAACACGAAATGGTAAAGTTAAGTTAGACCTTAACTCATTAATAATTATTCGTGAACCCTTAATTAAAGATAATATTGTAAGAATATCTGATTTTGACAAGTTTAAAAAGACAATTTATGCTCGTTGTTTTTATGATAGTTCTAAATTATTTACAGCTATTTTTAATACAACAAATGATACTAATGTATTCATTCCTTATAAAGGTGAAGATCCATTTGTAAAAAAAGAATATATAAAAAACAATTACTGGCAATGGCATATGGATGGCTATAAAGATGGTAACTCAGGTTCTTTGTATGGAACTTATCGAAATGAAAAGCTTCGTCTGTTTGGTGGAAAGTTTGCTTTTGATACAATTAATTCAATTGCTCATTTTTATACATCTTATGTTGATATAGGCACTGAAGTTGGTGGGTGGTACAAGGTTGAAAAAAATAATTTCCATGTTCAAAATTTTAAAAGACCAAATGTATCGTTTGACCCAAAAAAAATTAGTAAAGTCAATATTACATTTTCGGATAATAAAAGAAAATTATGTCTTCAAAAAGGTAATAATTTTATACGACTTTTAGATACTAAAACATATGAAACTGTTCGATCTTGTCCAGAATATTTATGTGATGATGAATTCTGGCAATTTATGAAAAGTAAAAGTATTTCTATTATATCAACAAAAAGAATAACAGGATCAACTGAACGAATCTTACAAAAAGGAAGATTTACTGATGATATAGTTACAGGTTTACCTGTAACAGGAAAGAATAATAATGGTATTTACTATTTATTACCAACATCTGCTGGTATATATCATATTAATTCAATAAATATGGAAAGAATTGGAATTTATCTTCCACCATTTGAAGGTATGTCTTCAAAAAAATCACCTGATGTATTATATATTTCTGAAAATAATACTCCTTTATATTTTGCTAATAAGTCATTATATACTTTATCTTCTTTTCAAAAGCCTTATACAGGGTTAACTATACCCATAAATTCAAATTTAATATCAATTGAAAATGGCCAATATGATTATGTTCGGTTTTGGAAAGAAACTGACAATAAAGAATGGGCATTAAGTTCTAATAAAAATCAATCTTTTGAATATAATATTATTTATGTTAATCTGAATTCTTTTGCAAAATTTAATCAAAATAAATTAAAATGGGGAAATCCCGATGCATGGATGAGTCTGAATTTTCATAAAAATAATATTTCAGCTAATCTAGTTCAATCAAAAAACTCTTATTCTATAAATTTACCTCCAAAATTTCAATTAATAACTCCTGTCATATCAAATAACCGCCTTCTTCTATTTGGCAAAAATGAATTGCTTGAGCTTGGTCTAGAGCAA
>Ga0272440_1003893_pt1 | contig 10938 bp, 6 predicted proteins | sample SSMMMBAug17_FD_192440 | JGI IMG/M metagenome (GOLD analysis project Ga0272440, IMG submission 192440) | Marine sediment archaeal communities from Little Sippewissett salt marsh, Falmouth, MA, United States - SSM-MMB-Aug17 | ecosystem: Environmental > Aquatic > Marine > Wetlands > Sediment ... | reverse complement strand
TTCCATTATATAAAAACTTTAAACTTTATGGTGCTGTTGCCAGTTTTTCAGATTATGATGATGCAAGGGAGTTATCTCAAAAATATGGACTTTTTGTTTTAGGTCGTTCAGGTGAAAGCATTGATGTTATAAATGACAATGTTTTAGAATATGTGTCATATGAATAAGCGGCGGACATGCAATTTTACCAGATACTTTTTTAGATGCTACAAAATGGATTAACAATTCATGTCAATTAAACGATAATAAAAACAAGCAGCTTGATTATAAAAGTCAAAGATGGCACTGCATTACGATTTGATGACTGGCTGCCATAATATACAGATTTAGTCATAAAGATTTTGGACTATGTTCCCAGATAAAAATTCGTCCTCAACGTACTATTATGAAAAAAAAATATTTCCATAATATTATTTTATTTTTATCATTAATTATTTTTTTTGAGGCTTCAGCTTTATCTATATTGAATCCCAAAAAAGATAAATTTAATAATATTTATGGATACCCAATTGATAAAGCACCAAAAGCATATAATAAGGTAAATACAAAAACATTAAATAATGCAAATTTTATCCCCCATCAAAACAATCCAATTCAAACTATTCAACAGTTCACAAAAGGTAAATCATATAAAAAGCAAAAATATAGTCCATTAAAATTTAACAAAGATAATTATTCAATAAATTTAAGAAAAGGTATAAAAACACCAAGACATATAAAAGCAGTTAAGCAAAAAATTTCAAAAAATATAAAAAAAATTAAAACAAATAAAGAAAAGAAAATAATTGCACGAAATTTTTTATCATCTGCAAAAGGCATTTTAAGAATAAAAAATCCTGATAAAGAATTTATTCTGTTTAATGAAGAAAATGATAATCTTGGAATAATTCATTTAAAATATTATCAGGAATATAACAATATTAATATATGGCCCTGTCAGATAATTGTTCATATAAACCAGTTTGGTGAATTTGAATCATTTGAAGGTGCATATATTCCCACTCCGGATAATATGATTTTAAATCCTGTTGTTACAGAACATGATGCAATAATTAAAGCCTGTTCAAAATTTTCTTATGGAAATAATTACAAAATAACAGATTCTGAATTAATCATTTATGCGCCACTAGACAAACCACCAAGACTTGCATGGAAAATAAAAATATTATTTTCTATATATGATCACTGGCTTATTATTATAGATGCTTTTCATGGGAATTCTTTATTAGCTTATAATATGAATAAAACCAGTAATGTTGAAGGTTCTGGTAAAGATTTAACAGGTATTACAAGGTCTTTAAATTTATGGAATCAAGAAGATTCATATTACATGATAGACACTTCAAAAAGTATGTATAGCCAATATTCAAAACCACCTGATATTGAACAAACAAATGGAGCAATAATTATTTTAGATGCCAGCAACCAGCCTCCAACATCTGATGTACAGGAAATACCAGAATTAAATCACATCAAATCTGAAAATCAAAATAACTGGCTTGCTGATGGAGTCAGTCTTGCTTATAATCTTTCTAAGACCTATGATTATTATCAGACAGTACATAACAGAAACTCAATTGATAATAATGGCATGAATATAATTGGTGTTGTAAGGCTTGGTTTAAACTGGTTTAATGCGTTTTGGGCAGGTGATCTTAATATTTTGTGCTTTGGAGATCAAGAACCTCTTGCCGCTGCTCTTGATGTTATTGCTCATGAATTTACACATGGTGTTACTCAATATAGTTCAAATCTAATATATCAAAACCAGTCAGGTGCGTTAAATGAATTTTTTTCTGATTTTTTTGGAGAAATGGTTGAAGCAAGAACTAATGGAAGTTGTGATTGGATTGTTGGTTCTTATCCTGTTTCAAGTCCATTAAGAAATATAAAAAAACCATCATCTATGATTTCTTATGATTATAATATTCCTTATCCTGAAAATATGTCAGATTATTATTACACATCTGATGATTATGGCGGAGTGCATTTTAACTGCACAATTCCTGAATATGCATGTTATCTTATTGCCGAAGGTTCAGATGGAGCAATAGGAATTAATGATACTGAACAGATAGCATATAGGGCTCTTACAAAACATCTTGTATCAAACTCTCAATTTATAGATTTAAGATTTGCTTTTTTAAGCTCTGCAGAGGAACTATATGGCGAAGATTCAAATCAGTATATAAAAATTGCACAGGTTTTTGACAGTATAGGAATAATAGATGATTCGCAAACTTCAGATAATTCTGACGATTTAACTCCAGTTGCGGGGCAGGATTACACACTTTATTTATATTATGATAGTTTTTATGGGGCAATATTTATGGGCAAATGTGAGCCTCAAGTACCCGAATGTGAAACATTAACCAACACCCCTGTAAAAGAATCAAGGCCTGCAATTACAGGTGATGGCAAAACTGTTGCCTTTATAAATACCTATAATGATTTATGTACAATTGACACTGATGGTAAAAACGAGCAATGCCTTGGATATCAAGGAAAAGTTTTTTCTGTAGGGGTTTCCCCAGATTCCAATTATTATGCATTTATATTAATGGATGAAAAAGGATCTCCTACAAATAAAATTAATGTATTAGATATTCAAAACAATATAGTTAAAGAATTTGAATTAGTCGTGCCTACAATAGATGGCGTACCTGTAAGCACAGTTTTATTTGCACATATTTTAGACTTTACTTCAGATGGAAAATATCTTATTTATGATGCCTTAAATAAGATGAAATTTGCTGATAATACTGACATCGGACTCTGGAGTATATATGCAATTGATCTTACAACTGAAGAAACTTTAACTATTGTTCCTCCAATTAATGGATTAGATATTGGAAATCCATCAATAAGTCAGACAAGTGATAATTATATAACATTTGAGGCACAAGAACCTTATGGGGCTGCAACTACTATTTTTACGTTGAATTTATTAACTGGAGAAAAGTCAAAAATTGGTGAATTTAATACTATAAGCAATGTTCCTGCTCTTCCTAATTATAATGGCGATGATACTGCAATTATATTTACCTATCCTGATTTTTATCAATCAACTGGTTTTTCACTTGTAAAACAAAAAATTAAAAACAGGTTATACTATGTTGGAGATGCAAATGTTTGTGTTTATAATGCTGCTTATGGGATAATATTTAGAAAAGGAACCTATAACAGACCTATACCTGAAATTAACAGCGATAAAAAAATAATATCTTTTGGTCCTTTGTTAGCTGAAAAAAAAGCTGAGGTTTTTTTAAATATTTCAAATACTGGAAATGGTGATTTATATATTGGTAATTATAATATTTCAGGTTTAAATAAAAATAATTTCTATGTTACAGGCAGCTGTACTGGCAGAAAACTTGGCCCTGATGATATCTGTAAATACGTTGTATCTTTTTTGCCTGAATCAGCAGGCAGCTATCAAGCTGAAATATTAATTAATTCAAATGATAAAATAACACCTGAATTATCAATACAATTATTTGGAACCTGTATTAATAAAAATGAATCAATTGATCTTTCATCAATTATATCATATCTTCGGGTTTGTACTGGAATTATTGATCCAAATATACAAAACGACTTTGATGTTAATGGTGATAATCAAACTGGAATTGAAGAAGCTATTCATTTGCTTGAACTGCTAGCTTCAAAGTAGTCAATAATTTTTAGTTTCGCATTAATAATATAAGGGTTAATAATTTATAATTTAAAGAAATAAGAATATTCTTATTAAATAATTCAAAATATTTTTTCCATAAATTACATTTACTATAATTATCATTTTAAATTTTAAATACTCTTATAGAATAGAAATGTTAATAAATTGTATAAACAATCAGCTTATTCCTTTATCTATTTTATTTAAAAATGTTGTTGCACCAATAATTTGAATCCCATGATAATGTTTTATACTTCTTAAATGTGAATCTCTTGATACAACATAATCTGCATTGCCTTCCAAAGCACATGCAAGAAACTTGTTATCAGTTGGATCATCTTTTATTTTATCAACTTTATACTTATCTTGAGTTACATGTGCTGTTTTAAAAATCAAAATAAAAAATTTTTTTAATATTTCGTCGTTTGGGTTAAAATTTTTCTGTATCCTAGGATAATGTAATACTCGATTGACTTCTTTTATAATATCTACAGAAGTTACGAGGATAAAATTTTGATTAATCCAATGATCTTGGATTTTAGCGGGTATAGATTTTTTGCCAAAAAGACCACTTATAAAAATATTAGTATCTATAACAGCTCTTAATATCCTAGCCAATTATCTGTTCCTCTCTGACAGCCATTAAAGCATCGTCAACAATCTTATCAATTTCATTATCAGAATATTTTTTAGTGCCATTTCTTAATTCTGAAATTACTTCGTGCATCTCGTTTGACCATTGGACATCAGAATTATTCTCTAATATAGATAAACTTTCTTGTTGAGGAATTTCAATTATAACCTTTATTTTATGATTTGATTTTATCATTAGTTGATTTTTTATTTTATCAGGAAAAGGGATTTGTCCGTCCAATAATAGTTTTGTATAATATTCAATACGTTGCATGACACAATACATCCTTTCTTTATATATTATTCGTTCTAACAGATTTTGTGGCGAGTGCATTCATATTTTAGAACGACGAAAATTCATATTCTGGAGTCCCAAATCATTAGATTTTGGCGTCAAAAAAAAATACTAATGAAGATAACCTACGCCCAAATATAATGATATTGTCCCACTTAAATTGGATACGCCCTGCTTCAATTAATTCAAATTGAGTCGTATTTATTTCTGCTTTGGTAACCTATTATTTAAAAAATTGAAATATATAACATATCAAGTATTAAATAATTTTTTGCTTTTTAATATAAAACAATACATTATTTTTCTACTTTACCAAAGTAGAATTATTATCATCCAAATTTTGGTTAAATTGATAAATGGATTTTGATAAAATGTCAAGATTTTGCAGAATATTTCTTAGATATTGCTTATAACAAAAGCAATTTATTATTATTAAAGATATAGCAATGGCGTATCCAAAGGATCCAATGGATGGAGGACAAAATAGTTTTGAATTAAGAATTGGAGTCCCAAATCTTTAGATTTGGGCGTGAAATAATATATTATCGTCCAACTTTGGTTTTTCCCACTGGAGTCCCAAATCTTTAGATTTGGGCGTCTGTTATCTTTACAACTCATTGTTTTTTTACTCCCAAATTTCAAGATTTGGGACTCCATCCAAAATATTCAGATAAACCAAAGTTAGACGATAATATCTTAATTCTTACCATTGTTTTTATGAATACTTTTCATAATATCCAAAAAAACTAATTCTTTTAAATCAACTGATTTCGTAACAAGTTTCATTGAAGAACAATATTTTAAAATATTATTTAGTTCATTTATTTCAGGAATAACATTATCAAATTTTAAATTTCCTAAACGATTTGTTAATGACTCAACAACTACATCATTTTGAAATCCAAAATATTTTGATTGAATTATTGCGCATTGTTTTGCATTTGAATTTTTGATATCATTTTCAATAAAAATACATGCTTTATAAATGCTTTCTAACCATTCTAAAACCGCCTTTTTTTTGGATGTTAAGAAGTCTGACTGGATAACTAAGGCTGTTATCAGATTATTTGAAAAGTATTTTTTTTGATCATCAACTAAATAAAATGATGAATTTTTTATAGCAACTGTTCCATAAGGTTCCGGTATAAATAAAGCATCTAATTTACTTTTCTTTAAATCATTAATTGCTGTGTTAAAAACAATTTCAATTGTTTTATATTCCAATCCAAAACGCATATTAAAATTTTTTAGACTATTGTTTAAAATCATTGTTTCAACTGAATCAAGTCCAGGAGTACCTATTAGTTTATCTTTCATAGTTGATAAATTACCATTTGATTTAGATATTAGACTTGATCCGCCTTTATGAATTATACCAATAATTCTAATATAGCATTTTTCACATTTAGTTATATTGCTATAGATATTATAAGCAATTGGGAGCGGGATTGAGCAGGCATCAATAACTCCAACTCTCATTGCTGCTTCTAATGAAGTAAAAGAATTATATTTTATTAATTTCAGCTTAACAGAATAAAGATTTAAATTATCATTTTCATAAGAAATTATTAAAGGAAGCTGTGGAATAATTGGAATATAGCCAATATTTATTTGGGGTATTTCAGAAGCTTCCAATAAATTTATTGCAAAAAACATAATTATAAAACAAATAATTTTTTTTAATTTCATGATTCTTCTTTGCATTATTATTATTATTATTATTATTATTATTATTATTGATGAAAATTATATTTATTTATTATTATGGTCCAACTTTAGTTTTTTGGGGACTCACACTAACAAGCTAAGACTTACACTTTAGATGACTGTAAAATACAACTTATTATAAACACACATTTTTTTCGTGATAATTTCACTCCCAAATCTAAAGATTTGGGACTCCAATTAATAATACAACTTATTATAAACACACATTTTTTTCGTGATAATTTCACTCCCAAATCTAAAGATTTGGGACTCCAATTAATAATTTAACTTATTGTCTCCCATCCATTGGATACCCTCCTATTAATTTTATTGCAATGGTTCTAATTGAACTGGATTTTCTTCTCTTGTTCGAGCGACATCTTCGCCTTTTTGGGAAGAGATTATATTAAAAAGATCCCATTCATTTTTACTTTCATCAGGTGTTTTACCTTGTGCAACATAAGTTGGATGAATTCCTTGATGGTCCCATTCTCTAAAATATTCTTCATCACCAAGAAGTTTAAATTTATGACCTTCAAGTGCTTTAATAACTTTAATATGATCAAAAGAATTAGCTCGTTTGACAGCATCTGCATATTGAAAGATATTTACCCATGCAGTTGCAGCGGAATTTCCAGGTTTTTTATTATATTCTTTTTCAAATGCTTCAACAAATTTTTTTGAGCCTTCATATTTTTCAGACAGAGAATGATACCAACACATAGATGTTATTATACCTTGCATAATTTCAGGACCAACACCATGAGCCATATGAAGTTCCATTAAAGGTACTACAATTTCCATTTTTTTTCGTAATTTCATTTTATTTGCCTGTTTTAAACAATTAATCATATCAGCACCAAAATGAACTAATACCAAAACATCAGGTTTAACTTTTTTTGCTTTAATGAGTGATGATAAAAAGCTTTTTTCTCCAAGCTTTGTTGGATGATTTAAAACTGTTTTGCCTCCAGCTTTTTCAATAACATTTTGCATGGACTGTTGAACTGTCTTTCCCCATGTATAATCAGCGTATAAAAAAGCATATTTAGCCTCTTTTCCAAATTTATCAATTAAAGTTTGAGCCATTGCTTTAGCAGTTTGATGTCCATTATTGTACCATCTAAAACAATGCCGGTGTGCATTTTTACCAGTAGTTGCATTTGAGTGAGTAAGAGCAGCCATAAAAACAACACCTTGTTTTTGACATTCTTCACTTTGAGCAATAGCAACAGCGGAACTGGATCCGCCAGTAATCATTATTGCTCCTTCTTTAAAAAAATCTTTAGCATTATTTCTTGCTACATCAGCATTAGTTTGAGTATCTTTTACAGAATAAACAATTTTTTTGCCAAGTAAGCCTCCCTGATCATTTAAAATTTTAATTGCTAATTTGTAAGCCTTTAACTCATCTTGTCCCTGACTTGCATATGAACCAGAAAGAGGTACATTTAATCCAAAAATAATTGTACTATTTGTTGCATAAATATGAAAAGAAATTATAAAAATAACAATAAAACTTATGATAAATATTTTTTTATTCATAATTAGTCCCTTTCTTTTTTAAATTTTGAATTTATTTACAATATTATTTAAATTATTGGCCATATTCAAAAGTTCATTTGATGATTTGCTTGTAATATTTGCACCATGAACAGTATCTTTAGCAGCATTATTTATTTCCTTTATGTTATCAGAAATTTTTTGTGTTCCTTTATAGGCAAGGTCTGATGAAGTTGTAATTTCAGTTGCTCTATTAGATATCTGTCCAATATTCTTTGCTAACTCATTTGAAATTATTGAAGATTGATTTGCAGAATCTGCAAGACTTTCCATTCTGTCATATTCATTGCCAGAATCTGTTGCAACAAGTCTGGCATTTTGAGCAGAGAACGAAATAGTTCTTGAAATATCAGTTGCTGTTGTTGTCTGCTCTTTAACAGATAAAGCAATATCTTCATTAATTAATACAATTTCATTAATTATTGCATTAATTTTATGTATAGCATTTTCAACATCATTGGTGCTAATTTGAATCCCTTCTATTTGATCTGCAATTTCATCTGTAGCATTTGCAGATTGACTTGCCAATTCCTTAACTTCACTTGCAACAACAGCAAAACCTTTTCCAGCTTCTCCAGCACCAGCAGCTTCTATTGCAGCATTTAAAGCCAGCATATTAGTCTGATCAGCTATTTTCTTTATCATTCCAATAACATGACCTATTTGCCTTGATGAAGAAACTAATGTTTTCATTTTTTCATTAATTTCACTTATTTTTTTATTTGCATCTTTTGAAATTTCACTTGCTTTGCTTGTATTTTGAGCTACTTTAGTCATAGAAGTTGTCATTTCTTCTATTGACGATGCAATATTTATAACTTCTGCTGATAGTTTTTCACCTGTTTTTGCAATAACTTGAAGATGATCTTTTGTATCTTGCATCATATCTGAAACATTTTTAAATCCGGTACTCATCTCCTCACTCATAGATGCTGCGTTTGATATTGATGAAGTTGATTGCTCAATTGATGAAGCTACATTTGCTACATTGGAGGTAAGCCGAGTTGTATCAAATAAGACAGAATCAGCCTTCATATACATTATTTGTGAAGTTGAGGACATTTGTTCTGCAGCAGCAGAGAGATCTTTTGAATAATTATTGAGTTTTTGATTTATAATCCTTACCTCATCTACAATTTCATATATTTTGCTTTGATCTACTATAAAAATTAATGCACCATTAATCTGATTGTTTTCTTCAATTGGAAGAGAAGTATATGAAAGTGGAATATTTTTTAATTTTCCAGGATTAGCTCTGGTTTCTCTTGTTGACAGATTCTTTGTTTTCATTGCACATAAAGCACTACAATTTTCAGTATTGCATAGATTAGTTTTAAATAAATCATAACATTTTTGACCTAAACAATCTTTTGATGGTATTCCAACAAAATCAGCACCGCAGTCATTAATATATTCTATATTATAATTTTTATTTATTTCAAAGATTGGCGTTGGAAGGTATTTAAGGTTATTTAAAAGCTTTCTTTGGGAGTCAACCATATAGTTTAAAGCTTTTGCCATTTCTCCAATCTCGTCTTTTTGTTTAATATTAACTCGTTGTTCCAGATCACCTTCTGCTATTGCATGGGCTGTTTGAGTAATAAGATTAACTGGTTTCGTAATTGTTCTTATGATAAAAAGTCCTAAAGCTAGAGAAATTACAATACAAATTAATGCAATAAAAAGACTGACTGAAAAGGTCCTTTTTGAAGATTGCTTAAGCAAGTCAGTTATAACATTCTTAGATTCTGCAATACTTAAAGTAAAATTTTTTGTTGTATCCTCAGTACTTCTTTTTATTTTAAGATTAACATCATTTCTTGCCTGATCAATTTTATTTTGTGCTTCAATTCCTTGCTCTTCAAGCAGGCTGCTGACTTCATCTCCTGCTTCTTTTAATTTATCAGGAAGATTTATTTTTAATTCATTAATTGCAAGCTTTAATATTTCAGAATACGAATTTATTTTGTCCTGAATATTTAATTGAGTATTAAGTAAGCTATTTATAACTATTTCCATTTGCTCATTCTGTTTAGTTCCAGAATGACTTAGTTCAAGGTTTATTGCATACTCAACTTTTTTACGAACAAGCTTTAATTCCTCAGTTACAACGTTTGCTTGTAATTCAAAAAGGTCGCATAATTTATAATAATAATTGTTTTGATTTTCAATTGTTTGAACTTTTAGATTTTCTAAAGCTTCCATTAAAAATTCAGTTATTAATTCAGATGATTGTTCATCTTCTTCTAATTTTGACATCAATTCAATTATTAAATTATCAATTTTTTCAGATAATTGACTTTGCTCCTTTTCAAGCATTTTTTTATAATTTGTAATTATCAATTGAAAACGTCTTAAGCTGTCAATACTTGAAGCACTTAATGCATTTAAATTAAAAGTTGCTAAATTTGCAAGTACGTAAAGCGATTTATTGTCAAAATCCATTATTTTTGTAATATAATCTGTTGAGCTTCCAAGTAAATCATCAAGCCCACTGTTTACTATTTCATTTTGTTCATTTACATTTTTATCAATTTTTAAACTTAATTTTGAAATAGAATTTTGAGCAATGTTAACAAACTTTTCTTGATTTTCTTTTGCCATTGTTATTGCAGGAAGAGCACTTGCCTGTTTAATTCCAACTTCAGCAATTTTAGCAAAATTGCTGAATTCTTTTATACTTTCCTTTTTTAGACTATCAAGCTTTTCAGCTATTCCTTTTTCTATTTTATTTTTTCCATCATTTAAAAGAAATACAGTTGAAATCATTATTGACACACTAACCAATGTAACAAGGAAAAAAATTAATATTATAAATTTATGCTTAAATTTTAGATTAAACTTGAAATTAAAATCTTTTTTTAATAACATTTTTTTCATTTAAGACCTCTTCATAGAACGACTTGCAGAAAGCCCATTTTTTTTTAATTTTATAAATTTTGATATTTTTTAAACTATTTAGTGGACGCAGTGGACGCAGTGGACGCAGTGGACGCAGTGGACAAAGTGGACAAAGTGGACGCAGTGGACGCAGTGGACGCAGTGGACAAAGTGGACGCAGTGG
>Ga0272440_1003892_pt1 | contig 10939 bp, 5 predicted proteins | sample SSMMMBAug17_FD_192440 | JGI IMG/M metagenome (GOLD analysis project Ga0272440, IMG submission 192440) | Marine sediment archaeal communities from Little Sippewissett salt marsh, Falmouth, MA, United States - SSM-MMB-Aug17 | ecosystem: Environmental > Aquatic > Marine > Wetlands > Sediment ... | reverse complement strand
CAGGTAATTTCTACAACAGGCGGAATTAAACAACTATAAATTAAAGGATGTTAAATGATGGAACGTGATAATTATTTTATACTTCTAGAGTTAGATATAGAAACTGATTCTGATGAACAAATTAAAACCGTTATAGAAGAAAAGAAACTGGAGTGGAGTAGAGGTAAAAATCATCCAAGTAAAGGTAATCAATGTCAAAATAATTTAGATCAGGTGAAAGAAATCAAGAAAATAATGTTAAATGCTACTTCTCGTAAAGATGAACGTGAAGCCGCAAAAAAAATTAAAGAACCTCAAATCAAGTCTTTAAAGAAATTAATAAAAGATGTAACGGAAGTAGGAAAAGGATTTATTACTAAAGATCAGTTAGAAATAATAGTAAAAAAATATAATTTACTTACTAAGAAAGAAATTCACAGCCATATTTCGTGCAATATTATTAAAGAAGGAGATGACCCACAAAAAGATGACCCACAAAAAGAAATAATAGCCTCATCGACTCTTACAAAGATAGAGAAATCTTTAAAAATAGTGGGCAAAAAGAATTTATACCACTTCTTGGAGCTTTGTGATGAAAACTGTAAAACAGTGCCTGTTTTTGAATTAAAAGAGTTAAAAAAAAAAATTGAAGAAGATAATGATAAAATAAAAAACAATAACAATACTAACGGAGTAATTACAGCAAAAATAGAATTATATGGGCTTTGTCGAATTATCTTCAAAGATGAAGAACAACGTAATAAGTATAATAATTCACTACTTCTTGCTAAATTAAAAGTTATGGATTCAGAAATCGATATATTCTCAAAAAATAAAAATAGAGAGATCAATTCACATAGTTTGAAAAAACTTTTAGATAGGGCTGCTGATAGAGGAATTTCAAGAAAAGACGCCGAAGAATATATTATATCGTATGCAAGTGAGAAATTCTTGAAAGTAAAAAAAAATATATCAGATGATGACTTATTATGTGTGTATTGTGGCACTTTAAATAAAAAAACAGATAATTATTGTAGTGACTGTAAAAAAGATTTAATGGTTACTTGCCTCATATGTAATAATAAGTTTCCTTCTGAAAAGAAATTTTGTTCAATATGTGGTTTTTCCATTGGTAAGTATGATTATTATTTAGGCTTATTGAAAGACGCCGAATCGTTATTAGTTAATAAAAAAAGAACAGATGCAAAAAAAAAATTAGAAGAAGCAGCTCGTTATTGGCCTAAGAATGAAAAAATTAACGTCTTAATGAAAAAAATTGAAGCTCTAAGGAATAAGGAAAAAAATGACTTTGAAGATATTGAAAAGATTTTTTTGGATACCAGATTGTACAAAGCACAAATGAAGTTAAAAGAATTTAAAGTAGAATATCCTGATAGTTGTTTTGAAAATAAAATACTAAACATTGAAGAAGATATAGAACAGGGCTTTAAAAAAGCTAAGGAACATATAAATGATGGTGATCGGTTTACAAAACAAGGGAAAACAAGGGAGGCTGAGAATTCATATATTAAGGCTCTTGAGGTTTGTAAGGATGAAACAGTTGCATCTAAAAAATTAGCTGCATATCCCCCCCTCCCACCAGAAGATCTAAAGATTACTATTGATCCTAAAAACCATATAATAAAATTGAATTGGAACTGCACAATAAAAGGTAATACTTTATTTAAGGTTGTAAGAAAGAAAAACTCAAAACCTTTAAGTATCAATGATGGAGAAGATTTAGGTGAAACACCTGAGCTTAATTATGAAGATTCAACACTGGAACCAGGTGTTTATTATTTTTATGCTGTGTACTCTACCAGAGGTGATATTCCTTCAGAAACAAGCGCTATCAGTTCAAAACAAATTATTTTAACTCCTGACATTGAAAACTTGAAGATTACTCCAGATGATAATGCTTTAAAATTGGAATGGAAGACACCGAAAAATGCAAAATATATTGAAATTGTGAAAAAAGCCGGAGCGTTACCTGAATCTTCCGATGATGGAAAAAAAATTCACATAACAGGAAACTCATATTCTGATAAAGAAGTACAAAATGATGTATTTTATGGATATTTAATTTATACTATTTATGAAGATATTACTGGCAAAAAAATTTACTCAAAAGGAATAAGTAATACCAGTACCCCAACTAAGCGCCCAGACCCGCTTAATACTTTGAGCTACTCAGTTGAAAATGACCATATTGTATTCTCATGGAAAATGTCTACTAAAAATATAGAAATATATGTATCAAACTCAAATCCACAATTTTCTGTAGGTGATTTATTAATCAAAGACGAATTAAATAAATTAGGCAATAGATCCAAAAAAATTGGACCTAACAAAGCTAAAATTGAGTATTCTAAGAAAGAATTTTTATACTTTGTACCAGTAACAGAATTTAATGCTACTTACATAGTTGGTAATTATATCACATATAGTAATATTGAAGATGTTAGTGAAATATCATCCTATTATTCTAATAATCAATTAGACCTAAAATGGAAGTGGCCGAGTGATATTAACCATTCCCTTATATCATTAAAAAGGAATAATTATGCAACGAAACCAAATGATGGAGATTTGGGAAGTCATCTTTATGATAAAAAGACTTATGAGATGACTCGAGGATTCAGGTGTGATGTGCAAAACACTGATTTTATTTATGTTACTATTTTTTCAGCCATTAAAAAGGGGGAGGGCTGGGAATACTCTTCTGGGGTTGGAGATGGATGCAGAACAAGAATCGCTATTGATGATAAAATAAAACTAAAATACTGTATTAAAGTTAAAAAAAAGTTGTTACTTATAAATACCAATGAATATGATTTAATAATACGATCTAATAAAGAAGCAGTATTACCCGAATTGACACTGAAAGCAATGACCCGCAGTATGCCAATATCATCAACTGATGGCACAGAAATATTAAGAATTAATGAGGGTGAACAATGCAGCCCAAAAAAACCCTTTATAAAAAAATTTTCAGGAAAAAAGTTACCAAAAAAATTACAGGCAAAGTTATTTGCTGTTAATAAAGATGATTTTGAAAGAGTACAGTTGATCAGATCACCTGAAACATGTGATATAAACATGTAAACACTAAAACTTTTAATAAATAAATTATGAGAGGTTTTGAAATGAAGAAGACAATCTGTCCTTTTTGCTTTAGAAAAATAAAGAAAGCTCACATTCGAGATGATAATATTATAGTACCAGAAAAAGACGAAAAATTTAGTAAATATTTTGGTCGAAATGAAGTTGGTTTGGGGCAAGTTTATACACAAAAAGATTTTTTAAATTTGAATATTGAAATAAAATTAAGAGATATAGGAAAAATAATACCAAATTTTAACATTTTTACAAAGTTAAATCTTGATAGAAAAATATTGTATATTGTGAAATTAATTCTGTCACTAAATAGATCTGTTAAATTGAAGGAAAAACAATATTATATATGTCCGGAATGCCACTTACCGCTACCTACTGGATCTACAAAAGACATGATTGGTAGCAAGTTAATTGCAGTTATTGGCGGAAGAAACGCCGGAAAAAGTAACTACTTTGGTGTTTTAAGAAAAGAATTAAAAGATAAGGTAGGTGATGAAGTCGGTTTTACAGTTATTGCCCGAGACACATTTGACCATAAAGAACGTAAACTTGTATCTAGTAACAACATATATAAAGAAAGATTCGGAAATGAACTTTATAAAAATCATAGGGCTATAGGACAAACAAACCCATTCAGTCAAGACCCTCAAATTAGGATACCATTAATATACAGATTAAAATTTAACAAAGGGAGTTTTTTAGACTCAAAGGTAATTGATTTAATTTTTTTTGACTCTGCTGGTGAAGATATTCAAGACAAAGAAACAATTGATAAATTTTATAATTATATTTTTTGTGCTTCTGGAATATTGTATTTAATAGATCCATTAGATTTTCCTGGAGTTATAGGACATCCAAACATGGATGAAAATGTATTAAGCAAACTTAATCCTGATGATAAAGAACCTGGTGAAATATTTGAGGACATAGTTGATCTTTTTGGCCATTTTGATGACAGAAATCCGATACCAATAGCTTTTGTTTTAACTAAATCAGATATGCTGAGAGATTTAGATATGTTAGGGCATTCATCTCATATTTTCGCTAATGAACCCAAGCATGATCACGGTTTCGATGAAGAGGACATGAAAATAGTCTCAAAGGAAGTGAAAAATTTAGTTGATCGCTGGCAAGGTAAGCACTTATTAAATGTAGCAGATAATTATTTCAAAGAAAAAGAATACTTTGCGGTATCAGCATTAGGTCAAATGCCGGATAACAATCAAAATCTTTCCAAGCCAATAACACCACATAGACTTTCAGACCCAATTCTATGGTTATTCTGGAAAAATAAATTAATACCATCACTTTCAGAATGGACACTTTCTCATACGCTATATAGATTAAACGAAGTCGTTACAACCATAGTACTTTTTTATATATTTATTACTCTTATACCTAATTTTTCAAATAATAGCTGGTCAGATGCCTTATCTCTATCTTTTTTATTGAGTTTTATTTTTGGAGGTTTCAGTACAGCTATACATCCAGAACCTAAAGCTAAATTTTATATAAAACAAGCCATATATTGTCTTTTTTTTATTACTTTTATTCTTTTGTTTTTACCTGTTAAATATTTACCACTCATTAACTTATTTCTATTAGCAATGTGTGTATCAAGTATTTGTCAAAGAATATTATCCTATTTACATTCTGAAAAGATGCTATTCTTGAATAAATTAAGCAAAAAAATCGGACTAACAGTTTTTTTTGGTTTTAACTGGATTATATCTGTATTTCTAAGTTGTTTAATTATTTACTTTTATCAAACTATATTACTTAACTAAAAAAGAATGAACTGAGGCTATTCATGAAAAGAATAACTTTATATAAATTTCTACTATACATTACTTTGTTCACCATAGTACTAACAATTTCAGCATGTACTAAAGGATGTTCTAAGCCAACAATTAAAATTAATAAACATGGGATTCCTATTAAAGTATTAACGATAAAAGATAATACTCAAATACTTAATCATAAAGATGAAAAATTAAAATTAAAAGTAAAGCTGTTCAGCTTTTATTATATTTATGAAAATTCTCCGGGTGATTATTATTTAATTGCTGAACAAGTCGACCAAAAAGAACCTACTGGATTAATACATAAAGATGATGTTGTTGAATGGAACAATCGTGAAGCGCTTTGCCTTTCTTATTTAGAAACAACTGATATGGAAAAAGGAGTTTCCTTTTATAAAACACTTGATGACCTGATAAAGAACAAAAATTGCAGTTATAAAGAAAGCGCATACATTATTCCAAATGTATCAAAGCTGAAAAGATATTTTAATGATGACACCATACGTTTAATCCGTACTAAACTAAACAAGGGAGCTTATTATAATCAGTTCAAACAAGAAGTCTTTAATATTATAGGAATAAATAGTTTTAATAGGTATTGGAATAAAATTCTTGATTACTCAACAATATTGTATCAATCATACAAATGTAACGTAGAATATACCCGAGACACTTTACCTATGCCTGCATTAGAAAAGGGTGTTATGTATAATAGAGATTACTACAAAGTCGCCTACCTTTATAGGAATAGGGAAGGAAATAGCTTTAATAAGGGATGGATAAAAATACCTAAACAGCGAGATTATAAGATTAAAATATATATTACACTCACCGAATTGTATTCGCAACAACTTAAAATAAATAAGCTTATTCAGTTATTAACAAAAAATCCTGATAAAAAACAAAATAGTGATCGTCAATATATTAAACGCTTACTTGATATATTAACTGGTGAAGCATTTACTGATCAAAAAGATGAAACTCTTTTTGAAATTTTGATTTCATTACCTGAAGCAAGCAAGCCTAAAGAAGTTATCAACAGATCAAATAGTGAAAAACTTAGGAAAGCTAAATATTCTTTAGGAATAATTAAAGGATTGATTACTGATCTTAAGGAAAATGGAAAACAGGAGACCTGGATGAATTTAGAAGATACATTAAACTGATTGCTTTTATACTGTTTGTTTAAAGAACATACAATAATCAAGGAGATTAAATATGAAAAGTGAGAATGAAATATACACTATTGAGAAAGGTATAACAATTACAATATCAAACTTAGAATTTAGGTATAATGAAAGTTCTCAAAAACTCTTCGATAATTTTCCTGAAAGAATATCATTTGATAATAAATATATCAATGTTATTACAGGACCAAATGGTTCAGGAAAGAGTACGCTATTAAATTTAATTTCTGGCAATATCACCCTTGACAATGATTTTTGTTCTGGCCAATTTTTATATAAACTTTTGGATTTTAATGAAGAAAATATGTTTGAAAAGATTGACCTATTGGAACTTAGAAAAAAACAAAATATAGGCTTTATATTTCAAGATGATTTTTTATTTCGATCTTTAAGCTTTGAAGATAACTTAAAAATGCCCTTAAAATTTTTATCAAAAAAAGAAGAGGTACCTGATTTTATAGAAAAGGAATTTTCAAAGTTATTTTTAAGTGCAGATCCCAAAAATCGTAAAGTTGCAGGGCTTTCTGGTGGGGAAGAAAAAAAGTTGTCCATCCTTAGATCAATTATCCACAAACCAAAGCTTTTATTAATAGATGAACCAACAAATAATATTGATAAACATAGTTTTGAGTGGTTTATCAAATTACTTGAAAACTTATACAATGGACGGGTTACAATTATTTTGATCACACATGATGAACAATTGCTTCAGGAGCTTAGAAATAAATTCAATGTTAAATGGATTAATTTACCATCTCCAAAAAATGATGACATAACTGAGAATAAAAAAGATCCAATTGGAGGTGATACATTTTTGCAACAAGCTGATAATAAAAAACAAATTTCACTCCAAACAGAAAAAAACCGATTACAACTTTTAAAAAACAGATTCTTCTTTTCTCTTTTTTACTTAGGAGTAAGAAATAAGAATAGTTTTTTTTCTAATATAATAGCTATTTTACTCTCAATGACTATTATTATTATGGCGTTAAGTATATCGGAATTTTTTGTTAAATATGAGCATGAAGCAATAATGAGCAGTGACGATGCAAGAATCATTAAGATTTATACTTCATCAAAAAAGAAATATAATAGAGACTATTGGGAAAACTATGCTGCCGGTGTTAAAAATAAATTGACAATACATGCTGTAAATCAAGTTTCACCGGTTTTTGTTTTCCAAGCTTTTATCAAAGATATAATTAGGGGAAGAACAGAAGAATTTCCAGTTTTATTAAAAAGTATAGACGTTGAAAGTAAAGAGTACAAAGAACTTGAAATGATTAAAACTACTGACAAAGATTTTAATAACTCAAATTGTATTGTGATAAATGAATCTGTATTCAATATTTTTGACTCTTTGGGAGATAAAATTGACATTGAAATAGACTTACCCATTAAAAATAGCTTTAAAGTTGATTTTCATCATAAGTATCCAATTCACTCAATAGTTAAAAAAACTTCAAATAATTTTTTATATATTAGTTTAAATATGATGTGGAAATTAATAAATGATAAAAAAGTAAGTATCAATCCAAGCAGAGTAGAAGTTGAATTAAATGATATAAAATATATTGATTTAATATCAGGTGAATTAAGAAACAAAGGTTATAGTATTGAAAATATATATGATGTGAATAAGGACCTAATAAATGCAATGAAGTTAAGAAGAAAAGCTGTTTTTACCATTAGCGGCATACTAATAATATTTCTTCTCGTATACTTAACGAATAATGTGAAACGAACTATTGACAGCAAACAAAAAGAAATTGGTTATCTATTAGCAACATATGCCACAAAGTCTAAAATCCAACTCATATTTCTTGGCAATTTTTTATTTAGCTCATTTTTTGCTATATTAATTGCTTTACCACTATTTTTCATCGGATTTTATTTTATGAACGATAATACATTAATTTTTGCACAACCTCCCATTCTCAAAACCATTATAGCATTAATCGTACAGATGTTTATTACCATGATTTTTTGTTGTTTATTCCTTACACGTATAAACAAACTTGACCCAATTAAAATTATACAAGGTGCAGAATAATCATTATGAAGCAATTTTATTATACATCCTGCCTCGAAAGGGCAAGCTTTAATGGAAATGCAGGCTTTCAGTTGCGCGCTGTTTCTCAGTCTACACAAATATCTATTGTTGAAAATGTTTTAAAATACTCAGGATATCAGTTACCATCTGACATGCCAGCAGATATATCTCCAGACAAAGCGCCAATAAGGCTTGCTTTTCTTGAAATTGAAGAAAACTATTTTGCTATCATACATTCTTGTTACGTTGGAAAAACCCCAGAAGTATTTATAAATGGCATGGGGCGTTGGGGAAATTATTTTTCCCACGGAATATTTGAAATTAATACGAATATTTCTGCAAGAGATGTCATTTATAGTTGGGGAAATAAATTTTGGAGAACGAAAGATCCAGATCCATTAAACCCTTTAACCCTTGAGGATATAAACTCTATTCCACAAGAATTGAAATTTGATTTGAATTGTTTTGAGTCAAGTGAAAATACCTTTCTTCTTGATGGACTAGCGTTTTTGTTAAATAGTTATCTTTCGATGAAGCCCAATCAGCGCATATTTATTGCTGGTAAATCCGAGGAATGTGCGCTTCTTATTTTTACCTTATGTACTGTTTTACCAAAGACAATGCTTCATCGATTAACGTTTTCCACCTATGAACATGCGCCACTGATCTGCCCAGCAAAAATTGTATGTACTTATTCAGATGATCCACATAACGATCCAATTCGTTTTACTTATAACAATCAGAACTATCCAAGTTTTAATTTGCAAAATGGCAAAGGGCCAACAACAACTAATCAACTTAAATATACTAAATTTGTAATTGATCTATTAAGCATGGGCTTTTTGGATAATTTAGAAAGTTTTAAAAACATTTGTGAAAAATATCAAATAAATTCAAGTACTGAATTAGAATTGCTATATATATTTTATGAAGCAGGAGATGAGATAATAAGCTACGATGAAAAACATGCATCAATCATGATAAAAAGCAGAAAGATAACCAATTATATATTATCAAAAACTGTTGGCGTACAATGGATAGTTAATCTATCATTAAGATCGGAGTCATTTGTAAAAGATCATCTTCCATTGATTGTTAAGAATATTGAAGATACAAGCTTAAATGAGATTATAGTAAATAAATATTATGATGACACAAAGAAATCTGCAATAAAAGAAGAAATAGATGATTTAAAATGGCTTATTGAAAAGATATGGCCTGTTATTAATCTATCTATTGAGAATACCCTGGTAAAACTATTAATAGATTTAACCAGTGAAAATGAAAAGCCGATAAATAAATATTCATGGAAAGTTCGTAGTTATTTAATAAGCATCTGGAATCGCAATCTAATAATTGAAGATGAAGCTCTCAATACACATTTCGAAAGATGGATTATTATAGAATTAGAAGATATTAAAAGAATATTTACTTTAAATCTCACAAACAATACTTATGTAAATGCTTTATCATACTTTCTTAGAAATCAACCTATTACATCAGAAGTTGTTTCAATTTTATCAAAAAATAAGTTAGAGCTATCTATCATTGAATATTTATATAAAAAGCATCAACGCATCGCTTTAGAAATATATAAGGAATGTTTTGAACAAAATATTAATGCATCATTATTTATATCATTTATTTCTAATCAAGATTCTTATAACGAAAAAGCCATAGAATTTATTGAAAATATGTTAGATTTCATGCGTTCATTACATAAAAAGGAAGTACTTAGACTAATAAAAAATAAAAATATCATAAAATTTATAAATAAGAATTTTAGGAATAATAAGACAGTTCGATTATGGATTTCTAAATATCTATATTCACCTGATGCGGCTTGGTTGATAAATACATATGATCAAAAATGTCTTTTAAACACGATATATAAGACGAACTTATATAACAATGATACTAAAACATATATAATTCAATGGCAAACCCTTATTTCATTTCTTGAAGACATCACAGGGACCTTAACAAATAAAACCGCGCAAGACAAAATAAAAGATCTTATAAACTCGTTCCCGCAACTTACTGGAGTGGATAGTGATAGATTGAAGGAGTTAATAATCGAAAAAATTGTTCTCTACTATAAGAAAAATTATAGCCTATATATCAAAGATAAAAAAAGAGACAATTACAATGCGAAAAAAGAATTAACATTGATATTAAATAATTTTGGAGAAATACTTACGATATCAAAAGATGATCTTTTTTACAAAATAGTTGAATGTTTACATAATAATGAAATAGAACCCTCTGCATATGAAAATATTGAAATGATTGAGGCAATAATTATTGTTGGCTTGGATCAAAAAGAAAGCATGAAAGAGCCACAAAAGGTGACGGAATGTCTTAAAGAACATATTCAAAAAATTGAGAATAGTGGTAAACATGAAGTGATTAAAATATTAGAAAAAAGATCAAAGAAATGGCCTTCTCCAGCAAAGGAGTTTTTAAAAAAAATTAGACCTAAAAAAGGCTTGTTCGGCTTTTTCTATTCTAAAAACAAATAGCATTTATATTAACCAATGAGGTAAAAAATATGAAAAAAAATTATCTAAAAATGTTTAATTCTCTATTGTCGTCTAAGATAAGCACAATAAAGAGTGATATAAACCTATCAATAGATTCATTATCATCCAAATTGGATAAAATTAGCACGCTAATTCAAATTATGTCTTCACATGATTCACAAAAAGAAAAAATGATTGATAAACTACATGCTGAATTACAACAACATAAAGATGGTTTTATTTTTCAAATAATAAAACCCCTGGTCTTGGATTTAATAT
>Ga0272440_1003891_pt1 | contig 10939 bp, 8 predicted proteins | sample SSMMMBAug17_FD_192440 | JGI IMG/M metagenome (GOLD analysis project Ga0272440, IMG submission 192440) | Marine sediment archaeal communities from Little Sippewissett salt marsh, Falmouth, MA, United States - SSM-MMB-Aug17 | ecosystem: Environmental > Aquatic > Marine > Wetlands > Sediment ... | reverse complement strand
ACCATTATTTTTAGAAATAAATTATTTCTTTGGCAGAACTGGACTTGGAGGAATAAAAAAATACTATCAACTATTAAATTCTAATGTAAAGAAATGGATAAAATCTGTCGATAAATAAATAAAAACTATTAAAAAATCTATAATTTTAGTGTATGAACGAAAATTTTCGTATTTTTAAATAACAACAAAAAAAATTTTTAAATTTATTGCTATATTCATTTGTTAAAAATTGAACTCTGCAAATTAAAATATTATAGTTTTCAGGAAATATTAAATCTTTATTTATAAAATTTTAATTATTAACGAAAATTTCGATTATCGTTTAAGCACTTTGATTAATCTTTAAGAATTTAATTATGTTCTTTATTAAATATTTAAACCAATTAACAAATGAATTATGATGAAATAATTTTTAGACATGGGAGGAGTTAAAATGGCAGATATAACAATAAAACCATTATCACATCCAGTAATGCCAAAGGTTAATAATAAGACTTATGAAGCTAAAAACTATGTTAAAAAAGATAAAGCTAAAAAGCTGAATTTACAAACAAAAGAATTACAGAAAACAAATGTTCAAGTCTTACCAGCAGGCGTGCATAATAAACCGATAAAAGTTGATAATAAGCTGAGCAATGAGAGAATAGATATAAAAATAGATGACTCTTCAGAAGAATTAGCTCAAAAAATTATTGACAAACAACGTGAATTAGACACTACAAGTTCTGAATTACAATCTGTTGCAGAAAAGAAAAGACAGTTAGAAATACAGGTCAAACAGTTAAACAGTGAGCTTGATAAATTACGAGAATCTGAAAAAGATGTTCAAATAAAAAATGCTGAGTTTCGTCTAAATAGAGATGATGAAGAATTTTTTGTTGAACTTCTTGATGCTGAAGAAGGAACAATAATTAAAGAATTAACATTAAAAGACATGGAAAAAGTTTTAGATAAAGCTTCAGGAGATTCTAAAGGTGTCTTATTAGATTTGTTTGCGTAAGTTTTATAAAACAATGAAAAGGCGAAATATTTAATAGAGGATAACTATAACAAATCCTTAATAAAAAGATTGTGCTTTTTTATTACCTTATGTTTAACCTTTTGGTTTCTGTTATTTATAACTGACAAACAAGTACAGTTTAAGGCATAAACTTCAAGTAACTAAAAATTCCAAATTTAAAAAACACTGATTTCCGAGATATTATCGTTCAACTTTGGTTTTTCGGACTGACACGGACAAGCACAGACTTACACGTTGTAAAAAATGCAAAAAGAAATTCTTATTGTTTTTTTTTGGACTGACATGGACAAGCACAGACTTACATGTAGTAAAAAATGCAAAAAGAAATTCTTATTGAAATTTTTTGGACTGACATGGACAAGCACAGACTTACATGTAGTAAAAAATGCAAAAAGAAATTCTTATTGAAATTTTTTGGACTGACACGGACAAGCACAGACTTACACTTAAGATAATTGGAAAACCCAAAATTTGGACGATAATAAATATACACTTCAATAGATTAAAAAGCCCAAATTGGAACATAAAACCCCTGTCTGTCCGTGTCAAAAATAACAAAATCCAATCTTGAATTATTCTCTGTCCGTGTCTGTCCTTGTCTGTCCGTGTCTGTCCGTGTCAAAAAAAAACACAAACCAGACTTAAATTCTTCTCTGTCCGTGTCTGTCCTTGTCTGTCCGTGTCTGTCCGTGTCAAAAAAAAAACAAAAACCAGACTTAAATTCTTCTCTGTCCGTGTCTGTCCTTGTCTGTCCGTGTCTGTCCGTGTCAAAAAAAAACAAAAACCAGACTTAAATTCTTCTCTGTCCGTGTCTGTCCTTGTCTGTCCGTGTCTGTCCGTGTCAAAAAAAAACAAAAACCAATCTTGAATTATTCTCTGTCCAAGTAAAAAAATATAATAATATCCACACCCACAACTTTATTTGTACCCATCTCTCTGATTTTATTTAATATTAATAAAAAAAATATGTAAGAAATTATCGATTTCTGTGTCTTTTCAAATAGATTTTAATTAAGCATTTTTTTAAATAAACTGTTATTTAAAAGTATGGATATTTCAATTAAAAAATATATTCTCTCGGCATAAATATTGCTTTAAAAATTTAATGTTTTTCTTACAAAAACAATACCTACCATTAATTGAAATATTAATGGAGAATTAAACAAGTCTAATTTTTCCATTAATGTTAAATGCCACATTTTATAAGGTAGAAAGCAAAAAAAGTATCTTTTTATTTTTTATTTTAGAAATAAATGTAAGGGAAAGTTAACTAATTAGTCAGTGAATTTCACATTTTTAACAGAATTATTACTTATTAAGGATTTCATATGTTTTTTAGCCGCAAAAAAGATAACCTCATAGGGCTTGATATAGGTTCTCGGACAATAAAAGTTGGAGAAGTGAACATAAATAAGAGGGTAAGGACATTAAAAAAATCTGGTATGCAGAATATGTATACTCTTAATAAATTTGGCATGCGCAATATTCCGCCAGAAATAATTCATGAGGGAGTAATTAAGGATTCAGATACTCTTGCTGAGGCAATTAGAGAACTTTTCAGGGAGATGAATATTAAAGAAACTAATGTGGCTATTTCAGTATCAGGTTATTCTGTAATAGTAAAAAGAATTAGTTTACAGAAAATGACTGCAGATGAACTTAGTAATAGAATTAACTATGAAGCTGAACAATATATTCCTTTTGATATTAATGATGTTAACCTTGATTTTCAAATCTTAGGGGAATCAGAAGAAAATTCAGACCATATGAGCGTAATTTTAGTAGCTGCAAAAAAGGATATGATCAATGATTATATTCATTTGTTAGAAAATATAGAATTATTTCCTGCTGTTATTGATGTTGATTGCTTTGCTTTACAAAATATTCATGAATTAGTTTATGGAGGCGAAGATACAGTAGCATTAATAGATGTCGGAGCAAATAAAACAAATGTCAATATTGTTAAAAACAATAACTCATTATTTATGAGAGATATATCTCTTGGAGGCGAGCAGTTCACGCAGGATATTATTGCAAGGGTTGAATGTACATTTGAGGAAGCTGAAGAAATAAAACAAGTTGGTGAATCAGAGTTTTTGCCTCAAGAAGAATATATGGAAATAAAGGCATCAACAATTATGTATTGGTGTTCTGAACTAAAAAGGGCAATAGATTTTTATTATTCTTCAAGTCCCGAGCATCCTATAAAGAAAATATTACTTAGTGGTGGTTCAGCCTTTGTAGGAGGATTAAAATCAGCACTGGCAGAAGAAACTTCTGTTGATGTTGATTTATTTGATCCATTTCAATTTTTTGAAATAGATGAAAGCCAGTTAGATGCTGATTTTCTAAAGCGCATTGCACCACAAGCCAGTATTTGTATGGGACTTTCAATAAGAAGAGTGGGTGACAAATGATTTTAATAAATTTGCAGCCTGCATATAGGTCAATTGGAAAAAAAGAAAATATTATAAGTCAACTTATTATTTTTGTAATAGTCTTATGCATCGTAATTGGTATTTGTATATTTATTGATAATTCAACTATAAGCACTATTGAAGGTCTTGAAATTAAAAATACTCAAACAAGAACAAAAATATTAAATTACAAAAAACGTTCAAAAGATGTGGACAGACTAAAAAAAGAACTTGATAAAGTTAATAAAAGACTTGAAATAATAGAAAAATTGGCTTCAAATAGGACAGGCAGCATCAATATACTTAATAATTTAACTGATTCTTTAGTTGCAAAGCGTATGTGGCTTACAAATGTAAAAGCTAATGAATTTGAACTTCAGTTGATTGGAATTGCCTTAGATGACAAAACTGTAAGCGATTTTATGAGAAATCTTGAAGAAGCAAGAGATACATTTAAAGTAAATGATTCATTACTAAATAAATTAAAAAATGAAAATGTTCAACATGAAATTTTAACAAAGATAAAAAACCTGGGAACATATCCTTATTTACATAAAGCTAAATTCATTGCAGCATTAAAAACAGTTATTGGTGATGATTATTCTGTTGAGTTAGAAAAAACTATTGTTAAAAATGCAACTATGTTTCTATTTAAAAGGATTATTTTAAACAAAACAGAACTTACAAGTATTGAAGATAAAATTAATTTAAAAAAATTTGATATATTGTGCAAATTAAAAGAAGTTAGCATACCAAAAAAAGGTAAAAAAAGGTGATAAACCTGGTAATAATTGTTTGTTAATATTGATGGGCTCGTAAAAAGTAATTTTTATAAAAATCGATATTAATAATTTCAAATTGTTACACAGATAAAAATCTCATTTTTTGACTTTTTACGAGACCATCAATATTAATATTTTTATATTAATTTAAATAAACAGGAAAAGTATGGCTGAAAATTTTGATAAAATAATAGAAAAAATCGAAAAGTTTAATACAATACAGCGCATTGCAATATGTGCAGGAATAATAATACTTATTTCAGGTGCATATTTTTACTTCGTTATAATGCCGAAATTTGAAATACTTTCAACGCTAATGATAGAAGAAAAAGAATTAGATGATCAGTTAGATACTGTAAAAGAGAAAACAAAGGATTTAAAAAAAATAAGAAATATGGCAAAAAATGCTGAAGAGCAATTTGAAAAAGCAAGGCGTATTCTTCCTGATAAAGAAGAAATTCGTACTTTGCTTGAAAGTGTATCAAGAGCCGGACGTGAAGCAGGGCTTGAATGCACCTTATTTAAGCCTGAGCAAGAATCAATAAAGGATTTTTATGCTGAAATACCTATTACTATTCGATTAAATGGGCATTTTCACAATATTGCAGTTTTTTTTGACAAAGTTTCTAGATTGTCAAGAATTGTTAATATACAGGATTTTAAAATAGATATGGAAGAAAAAAGTGATAAATCTTTATTGGTCGTTGCATGTACTGCAATTACTTATAAATTTTTAGAAGCAGGTTCTCATGGAAAAAAGAAACGCAAATAATAAAAAAATGATTTTTAGACTTATTTTAATAATATCAGTATTTTGTACTTTATCTTATCAGGGATGTAATGAATCTGATGAATCTGTTGAAGTACGTAAGCCTATGATTATAAGAAAAAAAATCAATCCTGTTGCTTCTATTAATGAAAAGCAAGTTCTTTTAGCAAAAAATGATAATATTAAAAATGATCTAAAAAATTCACAAAAACAAATAACTCAGGTAAACAATACTAAAGAAAATCCTCTTTCAATAAAACAAACTTTAAAAGAGGGTGGTGATCAAGCAGTAAATAATAATGATAAAAATGCTGTAAATAATGATTCTAATACCCAAAAAATTGATAAAATTGAAAGTTTACAAATTGCATTGGCTGACAACAAAGAAATTGAAAACGAAACCAGACAAAATGAAATTGATGAAAATAAAAGCAATAATGAAACTGAAAACAATAGTAAACAAAATGAATCTGATCAACAAAAACAGTTAGAAAAAAATGATCAAACTCAACTAGATTCTTTAGATCACAAAAAAATTAATTTAGCATCTCTATCATTAGATAAATTTAATAATGAGAAGCTTACGCAAAACAAAAATGATAATGATCAAAATGAAGATAAAGTTGATAATATAAAAAAAATAGATGATAAAATTTTATTAGATAATAAAAAAAATTTAAAACAGGAAAACCAAAAAAAGGATATTTCTAATAATATTAATAATACTATTACAGCGGAAACAGATAAAGAGGACTCTAAGAATGATAATGATTTAAGTTCATTAAGTAAATCTCTGCAAATAAAGTATTATTACAATCCAAAAGGTAAAATTGATCCTTTTAAACCTTTAATTTCAAAAAAGAAAAAAGATACATCCCCTGATCCTATTAAAGAACAAAAACAAAAACAACTTACAAGGAAAAGATATCTAACTCAGCTTGAAAAATTCGATATTAGTCAACTTAAACTTACAGCAGTAATTATGACAAAAAAAGGAGGCAAGGGGATAGTTGAAGAGGCTTCTGGAAGGGGATATGTCGTAAAAACAGGGACATATATTGGTTTAAATAATGGTAAAGTCTCAGATGTTTTTTTGGATCGTATTATAATTAAAGAACCAGAGCAAGGCTTTGCAGGTTCAGTAAAATATAATACAAAAGTAATGAAATTACATAAGCCAGATGGTGAATTTTAAAATGATATATGAGTTAAAAAAATGGGTTAGAGATAAGGCGCCTGTCCTTCTATTATTAATAGTTTTTCTTTATATAGCAGGATGCGCTAATTTTAACTTTTTTTCAAAAAAAAATATAACTAATGATGCATCAATAACGTATAGTGAGCCATCAAATTACAATGATATGGCAATAATATCAGCTATTATTGTTAGTGAAAATAGTATTAGAATAAATGCAAATAAAAATTTGAAATATACATCTGTAAAGCGTTTAATTCCATCACTTGGGGTTGAATTGTATTTTCCTGATACCAGACTTGGTAATGTAAAAGATGTTGTTATTGATGATAATGAGTTTATTAAAGCTGTTAATTCTACTTTAAAAACTGCTAATGGTTATTCAACAAAAGTAGAAATTACTTTAATAAAAGATGCTGTTTACAAAGTAGAAAGACAGCAGACAGATTTGCTTATTACTTTTGATAAAAAAATAGATAATTCAATTTCAAAACTTGAAGCTCCTGTATCTAACAATTTTGTCAAAGAGCCATTTAATGTCAAAAAATTAGAAAAATCTTTTTCAAACAAAGATTTTAATGTTGAAATAAGTCCACTTGAAAATAATACTCTTGTTCAAGTTCACTCAAATATTTCTGCAAATAACTATAAAACATCAAAAATTGAAAGACCACCAAAGATAATTTTTGATCTGTTCGACATTGATAGCCCTGACAAAAATATGACATATAAAGTAACACAAAATAAATATATTAAGGAAATCAGAACATATAAATATCCAAAAAGGTTAAGGCTTGTAATTGATACCTTTGAAGATTATCTGTCATCATATGTTGCTTTTCCCTCAGAAGATGGGATTTCTATATATATTGGAAATGATCTGCCCGATGAAAAAAAGCATATTAGTGAGATCGTTAACGATCAAAAGACTCAAGAGGCTGATAATGCGTTAGATAAAAAACAAATAATTTCTAATGAAGTTCCTGAAATTATTAATCCTGAACCAAAACTTTCCAAAATTTTTAGTCAGGAATCATTTACCAAAAAACTTAATAAAATTACTTCAATTGACTTTATTTCAGAAAAGGATGCCAGTTCAAGTGTCATTATTAAAACTGAAGGAAAGGTTGATTATAGTATTGATAAATCTATAGACAAACAAGTTGTTATAAAGTTGAAAGATGCTGAAATATCAAAAAGTCAGGAAAAAGAAATGCCGACTCAGTATTTTGAGACATCTGTAAATAAAATAAGACCTGTAAAATCTAACAGTAATTCTGTTGATATAGTAATAGATTTAAATTCTGTAGCTTCATATTATGTTAAACAAAAAAATAACCGCATTATAATCAATTTTGATGCCCCATCATCTCCAGTATCATATAAAAAGTCAATATCAAGATGGAATGAACCAACACAGTTAAAAAAAGAAGAACCTGAAAAAAAAGAAATAATTCAAACATTTTTATCTTCAAGAAAAGCTCGAACAAAATACAAATACAAGGGAGAAAAAATCGCACTGGATTTTTATGAAACTGATATAAAAAATGTTTTTAGAATATTAAGAGAAGTTTCAGGAAGAAATTTTGCAATTGACACTGATGTCGGCGGTAGAGTTACTTTAACTTTAAAGAAACCTGTACCATGGGATCAAATATTAGATCTTATCTTAAAAATGAATGGGCTTGGAATGACTTATGAAGGTGATATTATACGTATATCTAGAAAAGAAACTATTTCAAAAGAAGAAGCTGAAAGAATTGCAAAGCTTGAAATAGAAAAGAAAAATAATGAAGTCCTTGCACCATTGTTTACTGAATATATTCCTGTTAACTATGCAAAAGCATCAGAAGTTCAAAAACATATTCAAGCCTTACTAACAAAAGATAGAGGGACATTAAGTGTAGATGATCGAACTAATCTGATCATTATGACCGATGTTCGTGACAAAATAAATCGAGCCTTAGGAATTAAAAAAGAATTAGACAGGCCTAATTTGCAAGTAATGATTGAAGCAAGAATTGTTGAAGTTACAAATAATTTTTCAAGGGATATTGGAATAGAATGGTCAGGAGAAGTTGGAATACAACCGGGAGATCAACGCTCTGGTGTCGGTCCTTCACGCGGTTATGACTTTTTAGGCGGCACTTATGGTTACAATTGGGCTGTAAGCTATCCTTCTGCAGCCAGCAGCAATATAGGAATTAATTTTCAAAGATTATCAGGTTTAACACCTTTTACATTAAATGCTAAACTTTCAGCAATGGAATCATTAGGAGAAGTAAGAATTATCTCTGCTCCAAGAATTGTAACTTTAGATAATAAACAGGCAATTATTGAACAGGGCTTAGAATATCCTATAAATAAACTTGATGAACAGGGAAATACAGTTACAGAATTTAAAGATGTTTTTTTAAAGCTTAATGTAACTCCTCATATTACACTTGATAAAAGAATTAGCATGGTAATTGATACTTCAAAAAATGATCTTGGACCAGTTGTCAATGGAGAACAATCTTTTCAAACAAAACAAGCAAAAACAGAACTGCTTGTAAATGATGGAGATACAGTTGTAATTGGCGGTATTATGAAAACAAGAAAAGATTCAAGTACAAGCGGTGTTCCGCTTTTTTCAAAACTTCCAATAATTGGATGGCTATTTAATACAAACGCAAGAAGTACTGATAAAGAAGAATTACTAATTTTTATTACTCCTACAATAATTAATATGGATGAAACTTTTTCTTTAAGTAATAAAAATTAAATCATAAAAAAATAAATAAGGTCGTAGAGATGTAGCATGCTACGTCTCTACTGTACAATTAACCCCAATACGAATATTTTTGAAATGGGGAACTTCTTTTTCAAGCATTCCTAAGTAAATATCCCAACGTAATTGTAAATTAAGCCAAAAATCTTCCGACATTGAAAAGGCCTTTGACAATCTTAGAGCTATACTTGATGGTCTCGTAAAAAGTCAATTTTATAAAAATTTGGTATTAATAATTTCAGATTGTTAGTAATAAAAATTAAATCATAAAAAAATAAGGTCATAGAGACGTAGCATGCTACGTCTCTACAGTACAATAACCCCAATACGAATATTTTTGAAATGGGGAACTTATTTTTCAAGCATTCCTAAATAAATATCCCAACGAGACCATCAATATCATACTGTTTTAATAATTTCACATGCTATATCATCTAAAGGAGATATTACATTAACAATACCAGCTTCTATTGGTTCTCTAGGCATACCATAAACAACGCATGTTTTTTCATTTTGAGCTATAATTTTTGCTCCTTTTGCTTTTAATAATTTTAATCCAGCTGAACCATCTGAACCCATTCCAGTCATTATAACTGCGGTTGTTCTTTCTCCATAACATTCAGCAACTGATCGAAAAAGATAATCTGCTGATGGTTTGCAATTGTTTTCAGGAGGATCATCAGTTATTTTTATAATTTTTGAATTATTACTACAATCAACTTTCATCTGTTTACCACCGGGTGCAATATAAACAGTGTTTGATTGAATTTCTTCTCTATGTGTTGCTTCTACAACCTTTAATGACGATTTATTATTCAAACTTTGAGCTAAAGCATTTGTAAAAACAGGGGGCATATGTTGAACTATTAAAACTGGTACATTTAAATCTGCAGGAAGTTTAGGTATAACAACTGCCAAAGCATTTGGGCCTCCAGTTGAGATACCAATTGCAACAACCTGTGATTTCAGCCTTGTATTGGCTGCAATTTTTTCCATTCTCTTTTTTATAAAATCAGATGATTCATTAGTTTTTACAGGAGGTTGAGGCTTTTTTATTTCTGGAATTTTCTGTCTTTTAAGAATACTGCGTATTTCTTTACGTCTGAGAAATGCTTTTATCATTGGAACAAGTGCTTTTTTTATTTCATTTAAATTTTGTTCCATATTTTCTGATTCAGGTTTTGGAATAAAATCAAAAGCACCCATCTCAAGAGCTTTCATGGTTATCTTGCTGTCTTTTTGATTATGCGCACTTATCATTATAACGCCAATATCTGGCCAATCCTTTTTTATATTCTCTAATGTTTCAATCCCGTCCATTTCAGGCATATGAATATCCATAACCACAAGTGAGGGCTTTAAACTTGAAACCCTTGAAAGTGCAATCCTACCATTACTGGCTGTTCCAATAGTTTTTACACCGGGTATTTCATTTATTACATCACATAATATTTTTCTATAAAAAAGAGTGTCATCAACTACTAACACTTTAATTGGTTCTGAATCCAAAATTTTTATCCCTGATAAACACGCTTAAAGACTATAAAAAGCATTTTGTATATTTAATGCTACAAAAAAGTGTTTGATCTTAATCAAATTAAATAGTTGCAAATAATCCATTTAATGAGTGATCGTTATTTTTCAAACCATGCTTTTTATAAGACTCAAAGCAAAATGGTTAATAATAAAGTCAAAACAAAAAAATTTGTTCTGACCTGAATACATATTTCAAAGGTTATTAATTCTACTTTGGCAAATTAAAAGATAACATATTGATTTGATTTAAAATACATAAAAATCTATAAAATCAATATTTGTTGTAATTTCAATCGGTTAAATTTCAGTATGCCAAAGTAGAATTAATCTTTTATATTTTTTGCTATATTTTCTACATTTAAAATTAATGAAATATTACCATCTTTGAGCATTGCTGCACCAAAATATTCATCACATTTTTTTAAATGAATTCCAGTTTGTCGAACAAT
>Ga0272440_1003890_pt1 | contig 10943 bp, 4 predicted proteins | sample SSMMMBAug17_FD_192440 | JGI IMG/M metagenome (GOLD analysis project Ga0272440, IMG submission 192440) | Marine sediment archaeal communities from Little Sippewissett salt marsh, Falmouth, MA, United States - SSM-MMB-Aug17 | ecosystem: Environmental > Aquatic > Marine > Wetlands > Sediment ... | reverse complement strand
CGACCAAGTAACCGACCAAGTAACCGACCAAGTAAAACAGCTATTAAACCACTTAAAAGGTGAAATGTTATCAAGTGAGATACGTTCATCATTAATGTTGAAACATAATCCAACATTCCGAATAAACTATCTTATGCCAGCACTTAAGCTGGAATTGATTGAGATGACACAACCCAATAGCCCTAAAAGTCCTACTCAAAAATATCGATTAACATTAAAGGGTAAAAAAATTATAAATAAAAAGAGACCATAAAGGACCCAACAAGAATTAGAAAAATATCTTTGGGTGCCGAAAAAAAAAAAGGAATCTATAAATTGAAATACAAAATCATCTTAATACTCTTATTCATATACAATCCCTTATTGGCTGATTCATCACAATATCACATGGAATACTACACACAATCACAAGGTGGCAGCCAACTTATGGGTAATCAATATATGCATCGTACTGTTATTATCGGACAACCCATACTTAATACGCAAGCAGAAGCCGGACGATTTATGGGACGTTTCAGCAGCAGTCATCTGATGCTTTCACATATGAACAACGCGCCTTTGATTACTCATGACGAAATTATATACCTTTCTGATATTACTGAAGATGCCTTTGTTAACAATGGGACAGCCATTGAAGATGTATTGTCAATAGATAACATTATTTCAGATATTGATGAAAATGCAAAAACAGGCATTGCTTTAATGGATGTGATCAATACCAATGGGTATTGGCAATTTTCAACTGATCATGGAAAAACCTGGCAGCGCATTGAAAATATCTCAGAAAACAATGCCATTCTTTTGTACGCCAATGGAGAAATGACACGTCTTCGCTTTACACCCCATCTTGATTATTTTGGCAATCAGACCGGTAAACTGACCTTTTGTGCCTGGGATCGAAGCAGTGATATTGATAATGGCACAACCGGTCATACTATCGACACACGCGGCGGGACAACACCTTTTAGTGAAAATTATGGTCATATCAGTATTCGTGTCACACCAATCAATGACTCACCGGTTTCTTTTGATATTACCCAAATATGCGATGAAGACAAAACCTTGCTTGCGCAACTGTCTTATGCGGATAAAGATAGTGAATCTGTAACCTTTCAAATTGTCGATTTACCCCAATTGGGATCCATAAACCTGATCAACGCTGAAACCGGAGACTTTCTTTATACCCCTGATACTGACAAAAATGGTTTGGATTACTTTTCTTATAGGGTGAATGATGGTGAACATGATTCAAATATCAGTCAGGTTGCTATTCGAATCAATCCTGCCAATGATCGACCTGTTGCACGTGATGGCAAGATTGTCACTGATCAGGGATATGACAAAACAGGTATTCTTCGGGCAACTGATATTGATAATGACAGTCTGACATACAGTATTTTCAGTCCACCTGAAAAAGGGGCGTTGACAATCATTTATCCAAAAACTGGCGCATTTATTTATTCACCCGATCCAAATGAAAGCGGCGCGGATCAATTTTCGTTTATTGCCAATGATGGCAGCAAAGACTCTAATATTGCTGAAATCAGCATTATTATCAACCCTGTATATTATGTAATTACCGATGAACCGCCGCCTGAAGATGATGATCCGCCGGTTATTACGCTTAATGGAAATGCCACTGAAGAAATCATTGCCGGCCAAAATTATACAGATCCGGGTGCTACTGCTTATGATGACGAAGATGGCGATTTAAGTGGTCAAATTTTAGTCACCGGTCAGGTGAATCAATCCATTTCAGGCAATTACTTTCTTTACTACGATGTCAGGGATAGTGTGGGGCAATATGCCGAGCAGCTTGTTCGAGAAGTGAGTATCATTAATGGAAAAGGGACGTTAAAAGGCATGGTAGAAAATATCCCTTCTAACAGTATTCAACATCCGGATCAGGAAATCCAATTAACGTTAAAATATCCGGTTTCATTAAAGACTGTTCCTGTCACTGTTATTGAATCGAATAATGTCACCCAATCACTGAACCCACAATTTATTAAACCTGATCAGACCTTTGAATTTCCGAATCTGTACTGGCAAAGTTATATTCTTGAAATACAAGTGAAAGATATATCAGACCCCCAAGATTATGTGATGTACACCAAAAGAGAAAAACTATTGATGAATCAGGAAAATGTCATAAAAAACCTTTCTATTCCTGAGCTTACAGCAATGGCCAACAGTTATGAACTTCATGTAATCATTGATTCAGGCCCCAACGTTTATCAATATTCGCTGATAGATGACACCACTGGAGAAAACGTAAGAGAGGTTTTTAATGGTTCGGATCGAACGTTTTCAGAGCGTCTTAAAACAGGTAATTACAGATTTCTGATACAGGGAAAAGGCTATCTTCCATATGAATATCATGGATCAAATGATGAGACCATCATTACATTAGATAGCAATAAAACTGTTCCTGTATCAATGATTCAAGCCAATGATTACAATCCGGATTCTCCGCAGTTGGATATTTCTCATAGCAATACAACCAATGGATTTCAATGCAGGATTGTTAAAACAAATTTTACAAACAATAATATGAACATCACCATTGTAAATGGGCAGACAGGATTGGAACAAAGCCTGAATCAATCTCAATATTCAGGAACAGGAACACTTTCAGACCCAATTATTTATGAATGGATTTCGGGTGAAACATGGACCAATATGCACTATGAAACCCCAGGAAAAGGCGATATTACCTATGATATCAGTTTGCATTTTTACCTGGATGACAGCCCTGTTAGAACTTACAACATTACATACGTTGATTATGCCACTGTAGACAGTAAACGTTCAAATCAATCATCAGAACAAAAAGCATTTGAAGAATCTTTTGACGATACCATTACCGACGCAACAAAGACCAGTTTTGAATTCTATCCACTGGCTGGCGCTATATTCAATGTTGCCCTGAAAGATGCATTTGGCAATAACAAAACAATTGAAATTAATATCCCGAAAATCCCATTGGATTATTTATATATTGATAATGCAAACGAATCCGATAAAGGTTGGCTTGATTATGACAGTGAAACCGATTATTATCATATTGATCTCAATCAATCCGATCAATACAGACTAAAGCCCGAAGATTTACTGATTGCAAATATTGAATTGTATTCTTTTGGTGATAAAGCAGCAGGCACTGGCGCGAATATCTATTTTACTCAAAAAGACAGTGGAAATATTGTACGTTACAATCCTGTTCATTCGCCTGATCATTCAGGCAGATTCAGCAATGCACCCGCAATTACGCTGCCATTGCTGATCAATCCAAAATCAAAATTATTCAAGGATATTAAATCGTTATCGATCCTTGGGGATTCATTGACCATTTTAACAAACGAGCGCGGTGATGGTCACTTTGGATTCAATGAAACATCACTTCCATTTATGGTTCAAAATGATGGGCTTGTTTTAATTGACATTCATCATTTAACATCAGTGGGAATGAAAGTAAAAGATGTGAATACTGCTGGTGAAACAGACGCGGATAATAACATTTCCACAGAATGCAATTGTGAAAAGCCGGGGTCTTGTTTTATTGGGGTTTTACAACAATTGTTTTAAGATAAAAATCTAAAAAACTTATAGTATCGAAATCAAATGAACATGAAATCTGGAGGCAAAATGACGAATGTTCCTTTTATAAAGAATCTACTCGTTTTTGTGATCTTCATCTTATTGATTCCTGGTATCGCAAATACTTCATTTCAAAAAGGTGGCGCCTATTATGACCTGGGCGTTTTTGCATTTGAAGATAAAAAATATGATGAAGCCCAAAAATACTTAAAAATCGCATTGACTCATATGCCCAATGATCCCTTTTGCCATTTTTATATTGGCAGAACGTATCTGGAATCTGGAAAGCTGTCACTGGCTAGAAAGCATTTATATTTAGCTAAGGAACTTAACCCTCATATTTATGGACTTACCTATGAATTGGCATATTTGACATTCAAAGAAAAAAAATATGCCAGAGCCTTTCAATTATTTGAACAAAATATCAAAAAAAATCCAAAACATGTGCTTTCACGTTATCATGCAGCGATTTGTTTGTTTCATCTCAAAAAGTATCCAAAAGCACTTTTGTATTTTAAGAAATCATCTGAGCAGAGTCCATATATCAGAAATAACTGCCAGTATTATATGGCAATTTGTTATACACAATCTGGCAATACTGATCGTTCTTTAGAAATTCTCAATCATTTAAAGAATCAATTGAAATCCGGACAGCTCAAGGATGATGTGTTGAAATGGATTCAACTGATTGAAAAATTAAAGAAAAAACAAAAACCCTTCCAGTTGCTTGTAAAAACCGAATATCAATACAATGATAATGTACTGCTTCAGTCGCCTGATATGGAAATGGAAGATCAAGACACTGACCAAAAAGACAGCATTGTTTCTGCTTATTTTTCTGCAAATTATACTTTTTTTAAGGATAAACCCTTACATTTTGAAACAGGCTACAGGCATTATCAAAGCTTTCATCAGGATTTGACAGAATATAATATGGTTGCCAGTACATTGGTTTTCAATATGGGATATCAATTTGAACCGATAGTTTTCAATCTGGGATATATCCCTGCACATTATTGGGTAGATACCGAACTTTTTATACGACGCCATCGTTTCAAGCCCGAACTGATATGGACTGTTCATGAACATATGCATTATGCACTGTCTGCCTATTATGAAAAGCAGACATGGCTTCAAAATCATGAAAAAGATGGCCATTTAATTTCGATGGCAAATGATTTCTATTACAAATGGAAAAATACCTTTATTGTTGCCGGTTTATCTGCTGAAGAAAACCATGCATCAAAGCAAGACCAGTCTTTTGAACAACTCAAATTAAATGCAGGTATCTCAGTCATGCTTCCCTGGAAAGTGAAATGTCACCTGTCAGGTTTTTATGTATCAAAGAGATATCAAGGGATTGACACTGTTTATGGGATAAAACGTAAAGATACCAAAAAATTTTCAGGACTGACCTTTGCAAAAACACTATTGGATAAGGGAGATCTGCTCAAAATGGGGTACAACTATACTGAAAATAATTCAACCATTAATGATCTGGATTATCAAAAACACATCACATTATTGTCTTATGAAATCAGATACTGATTTTTATACTTTTTATCAGGAATAAAATTATGAAAACAAATGCCTTAAAATTATTTATATCCTGTTTTTCAATGATCTTTGTTCTCATTGAATGTGCGTATTCTGAAAATTCGCTCATTCCGCCTGGCCTGAAAATCATAAAAGAGTTTAAACCAGGATTGGAAAGAGTTGTGGGAAAAGTCCAGTTGGTTCGTGGAAAGGTCATTGTGATTCATCCAATCGTGTTTGCGGGATATCATGTTAAAAAGGATATTCCGGTAGTGAAAGGTGACATGTTCATTACATCAGAAAATTCAAATGTGAGTATTCTTTTAAATGATCAAAGCAGAGTAAGCCTGGCATCCAATTCAAAAATTATGATCCATGATGTTGTATTTGAGAAAAAAAATAAATATCGTTCGTCTCATATCAAAATGCCACGCGGAAAAGCGCGTTTCAGTGTCAAAAAAATAAAAGATTTCAACCGATCCGCATTTAAAGTAAAAACGCCAACAGCATTAGTTGGCGTGAGAGGTTCGGATTTTATAATCCACGCCTTTTTAGATTTTACCCGAGTGATCGCACTTGAAAATACACGTCTCGAAGTTATTGGCACAGCCATGCCAGATATTCCACCAATGCTTTTGAAAGATTTTGAACAAACCACTATTAAACTGAACCAGATGCCTTCAGACGCAGAAAAAATGCCTGAACAAGAAATTATTATCCTTAAACAGGATTTTCCTGAAAAGGACATGCATGAAACTGATGACAGCCTGACTGAAAAAAAGACAAGAACTGATGATCATGCAGAAACACCTGAAGAGGATTCTTTTACAATATCATATGGCGCATCTGGAGAAACTGTTGTTTCTTCAGAAACAATTGCAAACGAAGATCAGCTCCGAAATTTGCTGTCAGCCGGCAGGATATCAGAACGATTTAATCGAAATGATTTAAATGCCTTTGATGATGATAATGCCTACCAGGAAATTATCATGGAATATATGAATGAACAAAATGCCAAAAAAGAAGAAATGGCTTCTTTTCCAGAAACACCCGATAGGAATTAAGATTTTATGATACAGATACTTATTATTCTTTTATTGTCAAATGGTCTGGCCGCTGCACAAGAAATTATGGTTGGCCAACAGGAAATTTATACGACAATCCAATCAGCCATTGATGCATCAGTATCCGGTGATACTGTAACTGTTAAAAAAGGAATCTACAATGAAACGCTTGTTGTCGATAAATCCATTCAGATCAGATCAAAAGATGGCTATTTGAATACCTCAATCAAAGGAAATGATTCATCGGAATACGCTATCACCATAATAGAAAATCAGGTACGCATCAGCGGCTTTTCTGTTTTAAAAGGGATTTACATTGAAAATGCAAACAATTGTGAACTTATTGATAATGTTCTCTATTCAGATCAATCGGCCACTGCACATGGTATGTATTTAATTCAATCACTGAATACTGTCATTTCACATTGCGCGTTTCGCAATATGAATAAAGGTATTTATCTGGATTCATCGCATAACAATACGCTCTCAGGTAATGTCATTTCATTTTGCGATACTGGAATTTTTCTTTCAGAATCCCATCAGAATCTTATTTATGGCAGTACGTATGAGACAAATACAATTGCAATAAACAGTTATCACTCCCATAGAAATACTTTCGTTGGCAATCTTATTCATCATAATGAAACAGGCATTCAATTATATGTTTCATTAAACTCAGTGATCTCCCATAATTCTTTCTTAGAAAATGAAAGTGCTTTATATGCAAAAAATTCAGATAACAACATAACCTTTTTGAATAATTTCATTCATAACACAACCCATGTCAATTCCACGGCATCCGATAATGATTGGAACAGTCGTTGTGATCTCAATATGAAATTTAAACAGGTGTTGAATAAAATGAAATTGGGGAATTATTATTCGGATAATCCTCATAGCGATCTGGATAACAATGGAATTTCAGATAGCGGATTCAATCTCCATATTGATGAACCTGTTGACTTATATCCTTTGGCATTAACGACTGACAACTATTTAATTCAAACATGGCAGTTTAATCAAGACAATATGATGTACAGGCATACAAAAGCGCTATCCCCTGGAAAAATCAGTTTGTCTGAAAATGAGGAAAAAATCTATTTATTTGCACCCAATTATCCGGAAATATCATTTACTGAGAGTGATTCCTGGGATGGTCAGCTTGTGTTTACATCACCGCCAGCAACCGGATATACATTGTTGATTGACATTGGATATGTTACCGATAATCTGGACTTTGTTGCAAATGGGCCAACGACTGTTATAATCGGAAATGACAATCAATATATTTATCCTTTTAAATGTCAGTCATCGCCCTATACTGTTCCTCTGAATAACAAGCCGGCAATACAAATCAAAAGATTCAAAAGCTGGGGATATGATCTACTGACTGGCGGATTCTGGTCTTTTATCAGTCCGCCATTGACTGATTCTTTTTCGCTGTACCAGACGAATAATCCTGACATTGTATCAGTGTATCCTTTTCCGGGAGAAACCGGAATTCAAACAGAATCATCGGTATTCATAAACTTTTCTGAAATCATGGATGCCGCATCTTTGACACAAACGTCCATTCAAATGATTGACAACAGCGGCCAGGCAATTCCAATAGATATTTTTTCTGCCGGTACGATAGTAAAAATTCAGCCCCAAAATGCGTTAAGCGAATATTCAGTATACTCGGTTACCCTGTTTCAGGACATTAAAGATAGTTTTGGCGCGCCCCTGTCTGATACATTTCAAACGTATTTCACAACAGGTTCAGGGCCTGACAAAGAACCGCCAGTAATTGTTGAAACATCACCCATTCATCAAAGCTTAAATGAAACGATAGACATTTCGGTGAAAATCGTTTTTTCCGAACCGATGCAATCATCCAGCATTCATTTGTCAAGCATTATCATTAATGATGGCATCAATAACATCACTGGCGCCATTTCATATGAGGGTGTCACCGCAACTTTCATTCCGCAAGCACCGCTGACATATCAAACCCAATATCAAGTAATGGTAACAACTGATCCTATGGATATTGCCGGTAATCCACTTGCAAGTCCATATTCATTTGTGTTTATGACAACAGAAAATGTGATTTATGTCGGGCAGAATGAAATGTATACAAACATTCAAAACGCGATCGATGTTTCATCAAATAATGTTCGTATTGTTGTCCGAGATGGAGACTATCGAGAAAATATTATTATCAATAAACCATTAACCCTCAAATCAGTCAATGGATATACCCATACAGCGATCATTGCACATGATCCAGACAAATCAGTTATTCATATTCAGGAATCCAATGTGACTGTTCAAGGATTTTCTTTATATGGCGCAACTCAGATGCCTTCATCAGGCATATTTGTAGATTCCACTGCAAACCAATGTCATATTTTAAACAATCAGTGTGGGGTATCAAATGATTTGAATAATGCATTTGGAATCTATCTGAATTCAAGCCAAAACAATTTTCTGTTTAATAATCAATGTACATTTAACAGTGAAAATGGAATACATCTTGAATCGTCTCATAAAAATAGCGTTATCAACAATCAATGCCTGTTGAATGCCAAAGCAGGTATCCATCTTGAGGCATCACAATATAATCATTTATTGTACAATCAATCTGATCAAAATGATTATGGAATTATACTGAAATTGCAGACATGTCGTGATAATTCTTTGTATCTGAATTCATTTAAAGAAAATCATACCTATAGTGCCATAGCCGATAATAATGCGAATCAGTGGCATTCGCCAACTTTGATACAATATCACTATAATCAAAATACTTATCAATCATACATGGGAAATTATTATAGCGATTTTTCAGGCACTGATACCGGAAATGATGGTATCATGGATCAATCCAATACCAACAACCAGTTGACAGACTTTTATCCGCTGGGGGATGCAATCAATCAATTTGCGATCAATGTCTGGTGGTTTCAAAACAGCAACGTGTTGACAACGAATATTTTGGATATTTCTGCCAATATAGTAATTATTGAGGGATATTCAAGCCATCTTTTTAAAAACAGACTTCCTTTTAACTCAGATATGAATTACACATGGGGTAACATATTCAATGGACAACTGGCCTTTTCTCAGGCACCTGGAAACGATGATTTGTTCACCCTTGAAATTGGCTATTGTTCTGAACATAATACTTTTTTTCCAATGGGACCGCTTGCAGAGGTTATGGGCGATAATATCAGCACAATTTATGTTTTCCATACAGGAACCAGTAGTTTTACAATACCTGAAGGGAACTACTTTGCTGCACGTATAACCAATCAAAGTGCCTGGGACTATGAGTTGATAACTGGCAATACGTTCAGTTATATTTCATTGGGTGAATCCAGTATTTCCTATTTTAAGCTGGATATATCCATATCGCCTTTAGAGACAGGCGCTGTTTCTGCTGAAGGCATTCTATGTCCTGGAGATTGTACCGAAAGTTACACGTCAAACGCCACCATTCAGATAACAACAGCACCTGCATCCGGATATATTTTTGATCATTGGGAAGGTGACATAGAATCCATTGAATCCGAATTAAATCTTGTGATGAACGCTGATCATTATCTAATAGCTGTTTTTACAGAAAAACCTCCCGCACCGGAAGTTATTGGCCCTGAAAATGAAAGTATTTTTTATCAAACACCTGTGACATTAGAAGTTGATAACGCTTCACCCTATACAAAGTATTTTATGGTAAAACAATGCGGAAAATCTTATCTATCCGCGCAATATCCGGATAGTTTTCATTCAGAAACATTATCGTCAACGCTCACATTACCAATGACTGATGTTCAAGAAGGGTTAAAGTACATTTGGAAATCAGGTTACAAAGATCAGGCAACCGGTAAAATGATCTGGTCTGAGGAATCCAGTTTTAAAATTGGAACCATTTCAGACAGTGAACGCATTCAGATTGATCCGGGAATTACGCGCGATAAATTCAAACTCATATCTATCCCTTATTGGCCGGAACAACCTGAAGCTGAAACCCAATTCAGTCAAAACATTATTGGCAGTTATCAATCAAATTACAAAATAGCAACCTATGATCCCTGTATTGGCGCCTATGTGGAATATGGAAATGATCTTAAAATTGAACCCGGTAGATCGTATTGGTTTCTGGCAAGAGATGGAATGAATATTCAAATTCAAGGAATTCCTGTCGCCAAGAACAGTGAAATCGATATTGAGTTATGGTACAATTCAGCAACAGGTAATGGCTGGAATATGATCGGCTGTCCCAATAATGCTGACTATTATTGGGGGCAACTGAAGATTTTAGAATACGATAACAATGGTTCCATTCAATCTGGCCCATTCAGCCTGTCTGATACAGTTTCAGGTGTGGATAATCTGATTGACAGGCGAATATGGTATTGGGAAGACAGTGCGTATACACCATATGATAATCTCATTTTGCAAAAAAATACAGGGTACTGGGTGCATATTAATAAAGCAAATGTTGTGTTGAGATTTCCGATTTCAGCACAAGTCAGTAAAAAAAGATCAATTCAAAGAACCAGGAATAACAATTTAAGAAAGACTGATTCTTCCACAATTTATCCACCAGGCCCAATTGATGATTTAACACACTATAAAGCAAATAATTCAGCAGGTATTGAAAGTGCTTGTTTTATTCAAACGATTTGTTTTCCAATCAATGAATGACACTATCCCGCAATATCCGAAACAATCATTGGCGCAATTAACTCAATATTG
>Ga0272440_1003887_pt1 | contig 10948 bp, 8 predicted proteins | sample SSMMMBAug17_FD_192440 | JGI IMG/M metagenome (GOLD analysis project Ga0272440, IMG submission 192440) | Marine sediment archaeal communities from Little Sippewissett salt marsh, Falmouth, MA, United States - SSM-MMB-Aug17 | ecosystem: Environmental > Aquatic > Marine > Wetlands > Sediment ... | reverse complement strand
ACTGTTTAAGCTATTTACAAGTGACTCAAAAATATCCCCTTCAAATCTTTCAGGAATGTTTGTGTAATCCACTTTTTCAATTTTTTGAATCGCTTTTTCAATACGTTTCAAAGGGCGATTGACATTAAGTGCCAGAAAGAGGGTTGTAATGATAATTAGAATGACAAGCACACCTAATGCTAAATAATGATAAATCTTATTATTGTTTATTAAAACACGAATCATTTTCTTTTCATGTCGCACAACCTCTTCGATCTGATCAGTAATCCTTTTTCCAATTTTTCTGATATGGTCCATTGATGGATCATTTTGATTCACTTTTTCAGGATTATTATCAAACAATGTTAGAAGATTAATCAATAATGTTCGATACTCTTTGAAATTATTCAAATCAATTTTAGGCGTTTTATTGGATATATATCGCCCATAATGATTGATAATCATGTGCTGTTTTTTTTCTGCATTCGTCACATATGATATGGCCTGCTCCAGTTCAGATCGATTAAAATATAGAAAAAAATTTTTTTCATAGCGTCGAAATTCCAAAACCATATTCAATAGATCAACCTTTTCCTCAATCAAACGAAGTTTACTGGTAAGTTGGTAATAATTATAATAACTTAATAACCATACCAAACTACTAGCAATGATAAAAAATGCAAATGAAAAACCAATTTTTTTTCTTATTTTCATTTTCAAAAGAAAATCTATCCTTTCCTGGTGGTTTGTTTATGATTATGACTACTCATAAAAGTTCAGGTGGATCAACATCAATAACAATATGTTTTACATCTGAAATGCGATGCGCAATCTTTTTAATTTCATTTGAAATGCCTATTTTAATTGATTCTTGAAGTTGTGACTGAACATCCGCCCTTGAAAAATCAGATTTTCTGATTTTTCCTGGGGGAACTTGAATTCTCAGTATACCATTATGTACGCTAACTTCAGGTTCACATAATTCCTGAAGCGCTGCCTTAATGCAACAACTGATTGCATAGTCATTCAAGGTTTGTTTATCTTCAGGTTTTGTTTTAAACATGCCACTATTAATAGCATGACAGATCATATCGCATGCATCATCAATTGAAAATGTTGCGATGTTAATAACCATATCATATAGAGAAGGATCTTGAATATCCCGATTGTATAAATACCGGGTCCAATTTGCGCGTTCACGATCATCTTTTTTAATCCTTTTTTGGGCTTCCTCAGCAGATATATGGTCTTCCTGTTGCATAAAATTGATTCGATCGGCCATATCAGCAATGATCCGAACTTTCATAATATGCGATAAATTGGGTAATAGCAAATGACCAGCATGACCATGGTACACAACATTATCATGTTTAACATGTTCTAACAATGCGGCTTGAAAATATGCAAGATATTTCTCACGACCATGTGTAATTTTATTTAAAACACCCGGAGCATCATTAACTGAGTGAAGAAGTTTTGTTTCTGAAATATTAAAAAACTCAACTGCTTCTAAAAGAATTACGCGATCAACACATTCATAGTTTAATTTTTGAGCAATTTTTTCTGCAATTGTTTTACCATGACTAAAACAGCCTCTTGATATTGAAATTATAGCCATTGAATTGTTCTCCTTTCCATGTCTGGCATGAATCATTTTCTTTATAGTGATTCTTGTTATGGTTTAATATAATATAATTAGTTAATACCATAGAAAAAATATAGAACTGTCAGTTCAACAAATAGAAAAATTAACGTCATAATAGCACCAGCTTTTGCATAATCAATGGTTCGATATCCACCAGGTCTCATGATAAGCGCATTTACCTGATGTGTTGGTAAAACAAAGGTATTGGATGCAGATAATCCAACAACTAAAGCAGCCATTCTTGGATCACCGCCAGCCATTAATGCCATGTTCATACAAAGAGGAACAAGTAAAACAGTTGCACCCACATTTGAAATGACTAAAGTAAAAAACGATGTCATTATACCAATCGTTCCCAAAAGTACAATGGGCGATGGATTGCCTAACATCCCTAATACATTTTTTGCAATAAACGCTGCTGTGCCTGTTTTTTCGAAAGCCATGCCAAGAGGTATTAATCCCGCTAATAAAAATACTGTCATCCAATCAACTGCTCGGTATGCTTCATCAATAGATAATACACCAGTAATTATCATGCCAAGGGCTCCTGACATGAGCGCTACTGATAGTTTGACTTTAAATAGTATAATTTGTAAAAGCGCAATTGCCAGCCAGGTCACCGCTAATTTGGCTTTATGAGGTCTTAGAATCTCTCCCTCAAGGGGTGTTGCAAACGTTAATGCACTGGGTTTGGGGCGATTCTCTAAAATATGAAATTTTTCCCATGGCCCTTGAAGCAGAAGAATATCGCCCATCTCAATTGGAATATGTGTCAACCCGCTATAGTAAACACGTTTTTTCTTAAACAACGCGATTGGATTAACACCATATAATTCCTTAAAATTGATATCACTTAATGTTTGATTAATAAGCTCTGATCTTGGTGAAACAATAGTCTCAGCCATACCTGCATTAGTTCGTGCCAGACTTTCAGCAAATTCTGACAATGCTTCTTTAAATTCCCATCCAAATTCTTCAGCCATTTTCAAAACTCGTTTTTTGCTGCCTACAACAGCAATATCATCATTTGGAGATATAACATCACTACTTCTGGGTACAAATATTTTTTGCTTCTGAACAGCTTTATTCACTGCAACTACTGTTACTAGAAATTTATTTCTAATTCCCAATTCTTGTAATGAGCCTTGTTTTTGAAAATCAGATGGAATATGCAATTCAAAAACAGAATCAAGCGCTCGATACTCTTCGATAAGTGCGGCACTCACACCTTTATCTGTATCCCCAGTTCCAGCAGGCAGAATGAATCTGCCTAATACAATAAAATACAAAATCGCACTAATTAATAAACATAACCCAATTGGTGTTTGTGTAAACAATCCAAAGGGCTCTAATTTTTCACCACCTAATACCATGAGATCATTCAATAAAATTGTTGGACTTGCGCCAACGAGGGTTATTGTACCACCAATAATTGCACAAAACCCCATTGGCATAAGAATCCTTGATACAGGTATATTCAATCTTTTAGAAATTCTTTGTGCTGCTGGCATAAAAAGCGCTGCAGCACCAATGTTTTGCATCATACTTGATATAACGCCAACAGTTCCAGATATAAGCGTCATGATCATTGTTTCGCTCTCACCTGCCAGCTTAATTATTGGCCGCGCAACTTGATTCATCACCCCGGTTTTATCTAAACCAGCTCCTATAATAATTACCGCAATGATTGAACAAACTGCGTTACTACTTAATCCCACAAAAGCTTCATTTGCACTGACAAGGCCCATTAATGGAAGCAAAACCATCATCATCAAGCCAACAACATCTACTCTGACCCATTCAAAAATAAATAAGTTAATTACAAAAATTAGCACAATTATGGTTAATATCATATCTGTTGTCATATTTATCCCTCTATTCTCATTAAATGGTTAATCATTATTATTTGGCATTTTTTCTGTTAATAAAACAGAGTATAAACGTAAATATAACAAGACCTATGCAATAAATAAAATGGGCATCCATACGATTCTCCCTATTTTGAGTTTATTGATTATTCGTGATTGTCTATTATCGTTTAACTTTATAGACTGTAAGATAAACACTTTGGACTACGTTGACGCTTTGTTTGACTGTGTTAGTATCTCCTAACGCCGCTTTGACAAAATATTTATCTTACAGGCTATAGTTTGTCCAATCAGGGTATGTGTAAATCAGTATATTTATCACCATGATGTAACTGGATAAACCAAAGGTAAACGATATTTCAATTATTTCTCAAATATCATACACGCAGTTAACATTATTGCATTGAATATACGCAAATTTCAGATCTTAACTGGTTTACATTTTCATGTTGGTTCTGGACCACTTTTTTGGTTTGCGGTTCTGACACAATAAAACCAATTTCTCCAAACTCTTTTTGAATACTTTCAAGCGCATGATCTGTTTCATCGAATTTAATCACATGCGTAAAGTGAATATTATTTTTTTGGGCAACTTCTTTAAATTTTAATGCGTTCATAGCTGATAGCTCTTCAAATTCCTTACAAACTTGATTTCTATTGTTTGAAAATAGTTTAAAGGTATCACATGATAAAGGTGCTGTATTTAAAGCAATAATGCGGTAATTCATTCGTTGTGCCATTTCTATTGCATAATCAATGATTTCATCTGAGAATATGCTCTCATTTCCGACTACTACAAGACGCGCTTCCAAGTCCTCTTCCATGGAATGATTTGCTTCATTGTGTGAATAAGCTTGCGTTTGTAAAGCTGGTGATAAATTATTATTTTTTGATTTAAACATGTTTTTAATTTTATATGCAAATTTTCCCATAAAATTTTCCTCCATTATTCTATATATTAATTCGTTAAATCGTCTTAAAGACAGTTTATTTTCATGGACGCGAACCATAGGAATATTTAGTTGTTTCCCAAGCTCACTATCATTTTTTTGCTTTTTACGTTTTGATAGATAGTTAATGCTATCATTTACAACAATAACAATATCGCGATTTTGGCTGACATAATTATAAATAACTGGTTCAACATCTCCAAATTTTAGTATATATTGATGTGAGATCTTAAGATTATCACATTGATCCATCACGTGATTAAACGAGTTGTTGAAATGCAAATATCTATTGACATTTGGCGCATAGTAATTTGTCATAACATGTAAAATGATTAATTTCGCATGAATACTCTGACATAACTGGATTGCATACGAAATCGTTCTTTCATTTGGACGCATATGATCGATTATAAAAAGAACTTTAACCATTTTATACACCACGTATTAAAAGTTGTTTGATACAGTCCAAGTATTGCCCAATGTCTTTTGGTTAATACAAAAGTTAACAATGATTGATTGGACAACGATCTTTTAGTTTAATAATTCATCAGACATAAGATTTTAGACATTATGCCCATATCTCCTGATGGGACTCTTCAATAATTTCATTTTCTGCTCGATTTTGTTTAGCCTCCTGATATAACAAGTTATATTCTTTCTCAATGTGATCATAAACAGGCGTTTCATGACGATGGAATTCATGTTTGCAGACCATATCTGATCGATGAAAATGTTTACCAATTTGTGTTTTGACTGATTGAACACCAGGTATGGCAGATGCCATTTTAATCAATTTTTTTTCAAACCGATTAAGCATCAATACTTTGTTGTTAATGATTAAATCAACAATACCATTTTTAACAGAGACACCAATGTCATGCTTTTTTTGATTCAAGAGCGATTCAATTTTAGTTTCTAAATGGAAATCATGGAGAGCATCTTCATTTTTTGAAGAATTTTCCGCAAATGCTTTTGTAATCAGTGCAACAGATTCATCAACAGTCATATGGTCTGAAGGAATAATCACATCATAGTCAGATTCATTCCAAATACTTTTTTCTTTAAGATATCTAATCCAGGTAAATAATTGCTTATCATGCATGCGAAGTTGTTTTGTTGCATTGCCACCACTAATGCCTGTTTCTCTTAAAAATTGCTGAGCTCTAAAAGAAGAACCTGCATTAATTAACACCTTCATTGAAAGCTGGCGCGGAATTAACTGTCCTAAGAAACCACATAAAACAACCGGTTCTTTTGATATGATTTCACTTAAAATCATTTTAATGTTTGTAATCACTTGATTTTTTTTATGAGTGAATTGGTTTCTCAGAGGTGGACTACAATTAATTGTTTTATGGAGTATATCTTGTTTTATACCAGCCTTTTTATGGACTAATTCAATAATTTCACTATCCCTTATCCATTTACATCCAATAGCTGCAGAAGTCATATGAGCTATTTTTTCTGAGCCACTAAACGCGCTGCTAAATATTGTTACTGATTTCATAAAAAGCCTCCTTTGTTAATTATTATTTGACAATCAGTTTTGTTGTGTTGTTTGATTTCTTATAGAGCAATTACTATTCCATTGATTGATATTTTTTTATATAGTTAATATTATTATATATTTTAAAAGCATTATCCTTTGTAATAAAAAATATTTGTTTCAAATTGCAACAGGAGTAATTCCGATTAATATTTAAAATAATTATAACAATAAGTTATAAAGGTATTTCAAAAAACGACATATTGTTGCATATTGTAACGATTAAGATTTAAACCCAAAAATTGCAATCGACATCTTTAAATTTCTGGTAACACCTTGTTATCTATAAAAATGTTCCAATGAATGATTTCACGTTTTTCGTGAATTCATTCATTGAGGCATTTTTATAGATAACAAGGTGTTACCAGAAATTTAAAGATGTCGATTGCAATTTTTAAGTTAAAAATGATTTTGGGGAGGAGATTGTTTTGACGTATTGGTCTATCGCATTCGCATAGGTCTACAAGTGTTGGTATTTTTGAATAACAAATTGAAATTACTTGGTATTCAAAGAATGCATCCATTTGCCATTTTATCATTGTTTCGGATAGTTATGCCTTGTTTTTTGAAAATACCAACACTTGTAGACCTATGCGAAGAAAGTATAGATAAAGCATTTGAATAAAAAAAAAGAAATCAGATTATGTATTCTGTGGCCAATAAATGGATTGATATGGGTAAAAAGGGAGGTAAAAAAAGAAGGTATCAAGTAAGGTATAAAAGTAGGTAATACTGAACTCTTATGCTTCCTTTTTGAGGAACGATTTGGAAACGTACCTCAAAAACTAAAAAAACAAATAAATCAGGCTGATGACAAACTGATTGAAGACCTTACCCGATCTTTTTTTAAATTCCAATCTGGTTAATGATTACTTTATTTAGTGGGATAAACATTATTCTGCAAGTATATAGGACATTCTTTAAATAGGTTCTATGATTAAGTGTCAACTAAATCTGTGTGAAGTGATATTGGTATTTATTGAGTTTAAATGGATATAGTAAAAGCGGATTCTACACTGTTCACTTTGTTCACTCTTTCAATAGGAAAGTGATTAAATCGTGAATCCTAAGTTAACTTAAACTTATAATTTTGGATTTTTTAAACATATTCCCTGGAAATTTAAGCCTTGTAAGAAAACCTTTGTTTGTAGGATCTTCATGTTTACCTAAATCCTGTAAATAGCGATGTTTATGTCGTTCTTTAATATATTTTACTGTGGTTGTGCCTTTTTTATTTACAACATATATCACTTGATCAGGTGTTAATCGATGAAGAATTTGCTCTGAATACGTTGAAATAAAAATTTTTCGATCTCCTGCATATTCACGAAATATTGAAAGTAATTTGGCATATAACCCCGCATGAATAGAAATTTCTGGTTCTTGTATGAGTAAAAGAGATAATTTGCCATAAAAAAGATGAAATAAAATCCATATGATACGTCGTATTCCATTGGATAACATAAAAAATGGAAGGGCTTTGCCATACATTAAAAATCGCCAGACAATAAAATCATATTCTTGCCCTGCCTCATTTTCTGCTTTCATTTCTGATAATTGAATATCTTCAATCAAGCCTAATGTTTTTAATAGGGTTTTCATCTCTGCAAAGGCGCTGGGACTGTTTTTAAAAAGATCGTAATATTGAAAACTAAATAGCATATTGTCATTATTACATAATCGATTCTCTTTCCAATGATCAAAATCCTGGATCATAAACAAACCAAGGTCTGGCATGTTATATAATCCAAAATATTTAACTCGCGATAGGTCTAACAATAATCCCGCAATATAATTATCAAAGGTTTTGATATCTTTCATATAATTCGGCAGATCACGCTTTTGAACCAATTGCTCTTTTATGTAAGCAAGACCAGAATGATCTGCCGGAATATATAAGGCGTTTTTATAGCCAGATAGTTTTAATTGATACCCATCAATTTTTGAGAAAATGTATTCTTTTTTACCACCCTTTGTAACTGATAAACGATCTTGCACATATATTTTTAGATTTTTTTTACCTACAATTCTATAATCATAATAACACATTGCATCACGAATTCGACAGATAAAGCGAGCAGAAAACCCGCGCTGAATATCATTTTGATTGGTATCGGGTAATGCGCCGCTAAATCCAAGAAGACAAGACCAGTAACAACCTGAAAGCACATTTGTTTTCCCCGCACCAGTCTTTCCGATCATTGCAGTTAATGGAAAAAGAAGCTTAATCGTTATATCTTTACATGATTTATAATTCTGAATCTGTATTTGTTCCAACATACGCTTCAGCTTTAATCAAACATTCGATTATAATGGTCAACTTCTTTTTTCTTTAAAGTTTGAAGCTTTAGCTCATTATATATTTTGATCAAAAACAGTTTCATTTCATTTTCTTCCGGATTTTTTTGAAAATACGCATGATATTGATCCATAGCAGGCACAATTAAACCATATTCTTCCATATAGTTCGCCAATACAAAATCATTATCCGGGGCAACTTCTTTTATTGATAGCAACCCTCTCATAAATTTATCTCGTTCAAGATCAGACATATAATGAATATTTCGTTTTTTTTCAGGCGAATACACTACCTGACCATTCTTAATGACTTCCACAAAATATGTATAATCGCCTGGTTTAAAAGATTTTAATGAGAATCGAACAACATCCTCTGTTGTTTTTGGGATATCATATGAATGGTCATTAATGAAGAGTCGATAGCTATATTCTGGTCCACAACTTTCCCATACTAAATCGGGATAATCTTTTGAAATTGTAATATTGGCAGCCGTTGATAGTTTGATGCCACCTCGTTGAGCTGATCGACGAATTACTGTGTATTTTTGAGCTTTATTGAACTTTCGATCCAGGTCAGACAAAATATTTTGTGCCTCTTTTTGAACAAGCTGACCTTTAACAACTTTAATTGAGTCGTTTTGAATGACAATTTCAGACCCTTCCACCATTTCATTTACTTGCTGAGTCAATTGATTAGCAAGCATGCATGAACTATCTTTTGCTGTTTTAATTTGATAGCCTTCAAATAGGAATTTATTGCGAAGAATTGGCTTCCATGTTGTGCCATTTTTTGAATACTCAACAGTGCCTTTGGCTTGATAAAGCATCGCAATAGGTGCTCTTGGAGGATCTGCCAAACAATAACTCCAAAAACTAATCATGACAATCGTTAATATGATTGTTTTTGCCATATTTTTCATAAAAACTCCTTTCCTGCATTGTAATAATGCGTTGGGTAATAAAATCTTATATAACTTAAAAATTGCAATCGACATCTTTAAATTTCTGATAACACCTTGTTACCAGAAATTTAAAGATGTCGATTGCAATTTTTGGTATAATTAATCTTTTCAATAGGCCTTGATCATTGTTTCGGCCACTTGCTTTTTTTTATCACGTTCAGGTATGTTCCCAAAAAAGATGGACTTTATTGATTTACTGTTGCCCCCTAAGGGAACTCAGGTTTGGGACTTACACCAGAACATGAGTTAAAAAATACCAAGTGGTCGAAACGATGATCAAAGCCTTTTCAATGAATAAGATCAAAAAGATAATGTTGCAAATAAGTCATCCAATGTTTCTTTTCGGCGAATCATTCGAATTGTGCCATCGGTTTGAAGTAATAATTCTGCAGATCGGCATTTTCCATTATAATTAAAGCCCATTGCATGACCATGCGCACCGGCATCATGAATAATGACAATATCTCCTGGTTCGATTTTGGGTAAATGTCTATCAATCGCGAATTTGTCATTGTTTTCACATAATGATCCAGTTACATCATAAACATGATCATGGGGCATATGTTCTTTTCCTAAAACTGTGATATGATGATACGCCCCATATAGCGCAGGTCGCATTAAGTTTGCCATACAGGCATCCAGCCCCACATAATTTTTATAAGTTTGTTTAATATGTAATACTTTTGAAACTAAATAACCATTTGGACCAGTCAGTACACGACCACATTCAAAAAAAATTTTTAATGGATGAAGGTCTGCGGGCGTTATCATTTGATCATATGTTTGACGAATTTTTTGAGATAGTGCGTTTATGTCAATAGGTTGTTCATTGGGTCGATAAGGAATACCAATGCCCCCCCCCAGATTGAGAAATTCCAATGATATGCCTAATTCTTGTTTTATTTCAATAGCCAGTTGAAATAACATGATGGCGGTTTCAACAAAATAATCGAGGTTTAATTCATTCGAAGCAATCATTGTATGCAGACCAAATCTTTGAATGCCTTTATTTTTTAATATTTTATACCCTTCAAATAACTGGGCTTTTGTAAATCCATATTTGGCTTCTTCGGGTGTGCCGATAATTGCATTACCTTTTCTTAATGGGCCTGGGTTATATCGAAAACAAATCAAATCTGGTAATCCTGCATGGTGCTCCAGAAAAGAAATATGTGAGATATCATCAAGATTAATAATTGCTCCTAGTGCTTTTGCTTTTTGAAATTCCTCAGCAGGGGTATCGTTTGAGGAAAACATTATGTTTTCTCCAACAATTCCCACTCGTTCTGAAAGAACAAGTTCAGCCATTGAACTACAATCAGTACCACATCCTAATGATTTGAATAGCTCTAATAATGATGGGTTTGGCGTTGCTTTGACTGCAAAATATTCTTTAAATCCATGAACCCATGAAAATGCATTGATTAATTGCTGGGTGGTTTGAACAATATCATCTTCTATATAAATATGAAATGGGGTTGGGTAATCTTTAATAATATCTTCTATCTGTTGTTTCATAAATGGGTTTTTCTTATCCATAGAATCTCCTATTATCGATATTGATTTATCTTATAATTTATCTGAAAAATAGTTTCACCGATATCGCATAGGTCTACAAGTTTTGGTATTTTGCTTATAGGTCTATAAGTTTTTGTTTTTTTAATATTTTAGGGATACAATCTGGAGTTCCAAATCTTTAG
>Ga0272440_1003886_pt1 | contig 10952 bp, 6 predicted proteins | sample SSMMMBAug17_FD_192440 | JGI IMG/M metagenome (GOLD analysis project Ga0272440, IMG submission 192440) | Marine sediment archaeal communities from Little Sippewissett salt marsh, Falmouth, MA, United States - SSM-MMB-Aug17 | ecosystem: Environmental > Aquatic > Marine > Wetlands > Sediment ... | reverse complement strand
GTGGGCTATGAATAGTACCTGTTGAAGGTAATATTCCGCCATCAATAATGTCCAAAATATGTTTAGTGGATTTAACATCCTCGCATAGATTAGTAATTTGGGTTATTGCACTATTTTTAAAGGGGTTAATAGGTTTATTATCCTTATCAATATTAATGCAATTAAATTTCCATCTACCTTTACCACACTCGTTACATATTTTTTCAGAATTAATATTAGCAGAGTGACAGGAAATATCCTCATTTTCTTTATCCAGGATATCATTTAAGTCAGATAAATCAACAGGTTCAGACATTGTAACACCTCCATATTTATAGAAATTGTTGATAAGCTCTTTTTCTTTTTGCGCTGCAAATAATAATATACTTCTACACTGTTCACTAAATAAATGTTGAGATTCAATAAATGCTTTTTTGATATACTCACGTTCATCAGAAGATGGGGCTTTAACTAATTGTATTGGAATATAAGAAATGTCTTTTTCCACTAATAATTCAGCTATTTTTTCAGGTGTTATATTATCAAATTCTCTACTATGATTTCCTGCGTCACCAATATGAATTATCATTTTTCCAGCAAAATCTCTCCACTTCATTTGCTTAGCACAATTTGTTATTCCTTGATATACAGCTTCTGGAAAATAAGCAGGGTCAACAGGTGGTTCTTCAGGGGTTAGCTCTTCATTTATTGGTTCAACATGATTAACCTTTTCTTCTAATAAATGAATTTTTTCAGTTAATTGGCATATTTTTTGAAATGTAAAATCTATAATTCTATCTTGTTCAATCAACATTTCGATTTCTTCTAATACATTATTATTATTAATCATTTGGTTTATTATATATTCACATTCTTTATCTGTATTATTTATACATCTTTTATCGTAATAGTCTCTATATAGAGCAACACCAAAACGTAACTGATCTCTAAGTTTATTCTCACCTCCAAAATATTTATGATATGTATTTATCATTTCTTTAACAATATTTGAAAGCAAAGGTATAAATTTAGCCATGCTTTTTGTTGCATCAAATAAGAATACAATGTCCAGATATTCTGACTTTAGATTTCTTTCAGAAATAAATTGACCCACTTTTTCTTTGTCAGTTGTTATAGTTGATATTCCAACATAAAAAGGTTGAATTTTTGGTTCATTATTTGTTTTTAAAATGGTATATCGAAATTTATTTAATGGCCATTCTGTATTTTTGGATTCTTGTAAATTTTTGCAGGTTTCAGGCAGAATTTCATATACTTTATATTTTGCATCTTTATTACTTTTTTTGCATTTTGGAATATTTTTACATGAAGGTATATCACAAAGAGATTTGTTATGTTTATAATATGATTCTAAATAATCTTTTCTTTTAAAAAAGTATATTGGATACTTTCTTGTAGGGTTAGGCTGTAGTGCCTCTTTTGTATTCCATCTCATTATTCTATTAAATTTAACCCAGCCTAATATAACTTTGTTGATATGATTTTCTTCACCTGGATAAAAAACATCTTTTTTACCTAACAACACATACGTAGGATTATCTTCAGAAGGATAATACTGATATATATATGCAAATCTCATTATTTTCATAACATTTCTATTATATACAAATTTGTCATTTTGTTGTATAGGTGTATCTAAAAAACGTATTTCATCATAATGGACTTGTTTTGAATTCTCAAATTTTTCTTGTGTTTCTATAATTGGATTATCAATTATACTATTAATAGGAAGACCTTTATGGGATATATTATATTCAGTTTTTATTGCACGATTCAAAATAATGAATTCTTGAATTTTTCCCCAACCTTCTTTTTTTGTTTTTTTTCCTTTTACATACAAATACATTCCTTCTCTCTTATCAACATAAAAATGCTCTAAAAAATTTATTCGATGAACACATTCTGACGTTGAATCAGGATTTTTATATAAACAAATATTTTGTTTATCTGCAAATACGTGCCAGCATTGAAATCCATAATGTTTATGATCTTTTTCCCATATTTCTCTTGGATTTTTATAATAAATTGGATCAGGCGTTTGTAAAAAATTTTTTTTACATCTAGGTATATCAGCATATGAATAAAACTGTTTCCCCTCCAAAAACATAACAAATATAGCCAACGATATTACAATTTTCATTTTCATATTAAAATCTCCTCGTTAAGTATATCTGACAGTATAAAATATTATAATTATAATGTTTAAATTTTTTTAGTTTACCAAATTAACTGTCAAAAATTTCATATAGTATTTTAAATATATCTTTTTTATTATTACAATAATATATTTTACCACTCGTTTTTTGTACTAAATTTTGAATATCTGTATCATAGTATCCACCTGCATCTTTATTTCCAATTATAATAAAATTTATAGTTAAATATTTATTTATTTGTTCTAATGCTTGAAAAAAATCATCCCATTGATCTGTTACACTTAATATGAATTTTTTATCCATAATATAGATAATATTTGATATATTTTTCTGTTTCTCAACAGCTTGTTTAAATTGATCTTTTAATGCACAATAAGATAATGGCTTTGCAATCTCATTTTCAATATCAGAAATCGATTGAAGGTTTTTGATATTGTCATCATACGCTGCTGCAACCTTTATTCTATATTTGTTCGAAGTTGTGGACCAATGAATATAATTTAAAAAATCTAAAGTCCCTTGCTTTGCTTTAAAAAAAGACAGAACATCTTTTTCATTTAATATAATTAAAGAAACCTGATTTATTTTCATTGATAATAATTTAAGTTTCAGTTGATAATCATATTCGCTAAATGGATTAGTCTGTACTCTGATTCCGGATTGTTTATATCCATGTTTAAATGCAGTAATTAGATATTTTTTTTCTTCTGATATGCTTGAAAAATTATAACGTATTTCTCCTTTGTTATTAGATTCACCTGTGAAATAAACAATTCCTGATTTTTCTGAAGTTATTCCAATAAAAGCTTTATTAACCGGAAAATCTGCATCTGATTTAATAGTGATTTTTCCATAGTATTCTTTTATATTAGCTTTATTTCTTTTCAATATCAGCTTTCCATTTGATACTATCTTATTTCTTTCATAAAAATATCCTCTAGCATAAGCATTGATAATTAGTTCATTCCAGGGAAGATGATTAAAATTTATAAAAGAGATTTTTCCTTGAGAATCTGTCCTCCCTGTAAAGATTGACAAGGTAGATTCTTCCGCTATATCTGTTGTATAAGAATCTTGGTATGTTTTTTGTTCATTATCTCTAAACCACGGAAGAATATTAATATATGATAAACAACCATTTTTACTATGTTCAATATTGACATTTTTGTTTATATCGTTCAGAGGTGAATACTTTTTCATTCGAATATCAACAATTGAATTGCTAATTGCTTTACCTTCACTATCTTGAATCTGCAACTCTAATGCATACTGGTGTAGATTTATTCTGTAACGTTTGTAACCAAAATTTAATTTTATTTCTTGATAATGCAAATTACCAAATGGTGACGCAAGAATAACTTTTGTTATGTTTTTTACAGAAATATCTTTTGAAAAATTTCTGCTATTGAGAGGAAACTGATCTATTTTTTTGTTATTTTTGTATAATTCAATATAACAATTTGTTAAGTTATGTTTAAATTTTTGATATCCTTCAGTTATGATAGTAAAATTATGAGAATATTGATTATTATAATATAGATGTATTACAGGATGCGAATTATATTTATCACCTATTTTTATTTTATTTGGAATCATTGAACCAATTCGAAAATTATCTTCTACTAAATTATGAAATGGATCATCATAGGAAATATGATTTTGAGAAAAATTTAAAATTGTAGGCTTCTGTATAAATCCATGTAAATAAACGTACAACGATGTTTTATTACTATAATTTTTCGAATCAAAGCTTACTTTTCTTTCACATTCATAAGTATTAGTAGTACAATAAAAACCGGTTTTATAATAAGTAGGATTTCTTTTATCGTTAATATAAAATGTAAATAATCTACCAAGCCACTTATCATCCTTTTTAGTCCAGGTATCTATTGTTCCAGTCACTTTATAATCACTATCAGGTGGATAGCGTAATCCTATTGTGTAGTAAGAATAAGGATTATATTCATCTGTGTTTTGAACAAAATTATTAGATACATTAATAGCTTTTGAACTAACTTTACTTGTATTAGTTTGATTATCAACTGCATTTATTTTATACAGTTTATTATAGTGTAGTTTAATCACAGGATGATGCCCGTATTTATCAGTTTTTGTCTCTAAAAAATCAATTTTCTGAGGATTTTTTTCATTAATAAGAAAATCCCAACCCGAAATGTCCACAACTTGATTTTTTGTTGTATTCTCAAATTTTTTTTGAAAATATAGGGTGCTTGGTCGTTTAGAAAATCCTTTTACATAAACAATTAATGAAGGGTTCTTTTTTCGAATTGGTGGTACCTCTAATACAAAATACTGGTGACTATTTTGAAGTTTTTTTTCTAAAAAACCTCTTACCGGACGAGATTCTTCTTTTCCATTTAAATAAACTTTAAATTTATGTAGTTTTCCAATCCATTCATCATTAACTTGAGTTTTTTCCCATTCATTTTTTTCAATATTAGATTGAATATTATATTTACCTTTTATTGTATATAAAATTCCTAATTTATAAAGTGGCTTTTCTACTGCAGGATCTTTTACGTGATCATTTAGGACATTATCCTCAAAATACAAATTAACAACTGGTGGTTTATTTTCTTCTATACTAACTACTTGTGAAAATTCAATTTCGGTGGGTTTTTGTCCATCAATTGTAAAATTATCTTTTGATAATAATTGAAAGCCAGAGTTAGTTTGTTTTTGTAAAAAAATGAATTTATTTGGTTTAGCGAGCATGCCATAAACACATACATTTAATGGATGATACCTATCTTTACTAGTGTTTGTTACTACTTTAATTTCATACTTTTTTTCATATCTATAGAACTGAAAACCAAAAAATGAATTACTTTCTTTACCATTACTAACATAAAACTTTTCTATCCTACTTCTCCAACAATTATTATCTCTATCTCTTTGCCATTTGTTAGAATCAATTGAAGCCTTTACTGTATAATTAAAAAAATTTGAATAGTTTATACCAATTGATGTTGAATAAGTTTCAAGGCTTGAAGTGTTGTTAAATATATGAATACATGATAGGAATCCTAATAATGCAAAACATAAAACTAATAAATATATTATTTTGTAATAGAAATCTTTATATCTTTTCATAAATCCTCTTTTTCAGTAATTTGGTAAGTTCTAAAGAAGTTGGGTTTAACTATGTCAAGTGTATCTTGACGTTTGGGAACTGTGCATAATCAAATACGTGTTTTTAGCACCATTATTCACTAATTAATACTTAAATATTATTTCTAATTTTGTTATTTCTTTATTTAATATATCCTTATGCTGCCATTGTATATACCAATAGTAAATTTCAGGCATACTTTTTTCAAAAAAGTCCTTTTTTGTTCCACAAAAAAAGGTATATCCATTTTTTTTTAAATGTAGATATGGCCAGTTACTATCTAATTTTTTATTCTCTGAATTATCCAAAAATTCATATAAATTGTTTAATCTTTCATATAAATATTTTCTGTAATATTTACAATCCCCAATCATATTATTATCATATTCATAACATTTTTCCATTACTTTTACTAAATATATATCATAGCTGGATATTATTGTTTTTACTATTTGACAAAACTGTTTTTTTCTTTCTTTTTCAAAATATTTTGCTGATTTATATCCAAAAAAATTATATTTACTTAAATTCCATTTCTCCAATTTGTTGAGATTGGTTATAAATCCTTTGAGCTTCTTTATATCACCACTATCCAGACATTCTTTTACTGAAGGTGTGCTCTCAAGAGCTTTAACTAATTCTTTTATTTTAAAAAAGTTAAGAGTCTGAAAAATAATTAAAAATATAGTTAAAAAAATTATGATAAAAATAATGACGTAATATATCTTATTTGTACAGCATTTGTCTCTATCATCAGATATTATGTTTGGAATTAATCCTCTTGAAAATATATAATTAGCCATATCTTAAATCCAATATAAATTAAACCTTAAATGTAAAAAAAATTCCATTTAAGCAGGTATCTTTAAAAATATCTGCTACTATTTTTTTTATTTTATCTTTTAATCCATAAAAACCCCTTGAAAACTCGAGTATATCTGAATTTATTATGTTTTTATAAATACAGTATAAACGAAAATTACTTAAATCTTTTTCCAATAAATACATAGCATATTCTAAAAAAACATCAGGCTTTTTATTTTCAGAATTAAGAACCCCTAATGGCATATTCTTTTGATAATCTGATAGTGCATCAAATATTTCATTACTGGAATTTTTTACTGTTACTAATAAAAAAATAGATATTTTTTTTTCTTTATTTTGTTTTAGTTTTAACATGGAAAGAAAATTTAACAATCTTTTAATATAATCTTGGGCAATACTTTCATTCTTTTCAGTAAAATTAACTTCAATTGAAATTAAAATTGATAAACTAACTGATTTAACATATTTTTTTTTCACAAACAGTTTAAAATAATAAACAAAGTCTTTTATATTATTATCAGAATCAGGCTTAAAATCAATTAATATAGAGTCCTTATAAAAATAAAATTTGAAAAAGTTTGTTGCTTTTTCGTCTGATATATTTTTTTGAGGTAGTGGTGTGGGGTATGTGGTTGAAATATAATCTTTCATGCCTTCCTCGCTAAGAATCAGATTAATATTTTTTGGAAAGCATGATAACTTTTGTAATTGCTTAAGATTTTTATACTCTTGATTAAAGATTTTTCTATATATTGAAAAATTAGGACGTTTGAAGTCAACATTTTTAAAAAAATTAGACAAAATTTGAATAATTTTTTTAAATTTTTTTTTAAAACGACTTCGGTTATGGTAAATAATAATAATAATAATAAGTAGAGCAATTACTAATATAATTAACAAATAATTGTCATATATGAATTGTTCCGGAATTACACGTATTATCGAAATAACTATTGCACTTAAAACAAGTAAAGATGTTATTAATATCAAAAAAATATTCATTTACATCACATATTAAAATTGAGGTTTACAATATTTCATTTATTAAGGATTTTATTATAGCAGGGTAAAAAAAGAACATCCCTAATGATATTAGAATAGTAATAATAAAAAAAAGATATTTAATTAATTTTTTTGATTTTGTTTTTTTATTATTATTGTTGTTTTCTTTTTTGAAAAATTCTTTAGAAACTGAACTTGAATGTTTGAACAAAATAAATTCACCTGAATTTTGTATCAACAATCCTTTGCTTTGCATAATAATTTTGTATAATTTATCCTTTCGCTTATGAGTATCCGAAGTTTCTTTCAATCCAAAAGCAAGACAAAAATAAAAGAGTTCCAATATATCTAATTTAGGTTCTAACTCTTCTTTTTTAATTAAATTTATTGAATTAAATGGCTTTTGAAGCTCACGTAATTTATTAAAAAATTGATCTTTCGAATCATTTTTAGCTAAGCTTTTTATATTATTTTTACTTAAATTTTTATTAGCAAGAAAATTTGGAAAACTAGAGTTATTAATCGAATCTAAATTGCTATTATGATTAAATAGTTGAAATTTAGTATAAAGTGAAATATCATTCCAATATTTTCTACCCCATTTGGTATTTAACATTCTTTCTTCAACCCATGAACAAATAGCTAAATAAGCATTATTAATATCTTCATGTGAATACTCATATGAAACAATTTTTTTTTCTTCTTTAAAGTCATATTTTTCAACATTTTTATTATCAATATGAATTAGATTTATAATTTTAGCGTTTATTTTTTCCATATATTTTTGTTCCTCTGCTTTTTCTAATTCTATATATAATTCATCTATTTCAATACAAAATTTGTCTATAAAGATAAACAAATCAATAAAATAGTCTATTAACCTCATCGTTTAATTCCCTACTATTCTGAATATAACTTCAAGATCTTTAGGAGCATTTCTCCAATGAAAAGCAATGTATGGACTTTTTGTTATTTCCTCCCATATATCACTATTTTCAAGTCTATAAAAATAGCTATAAAAATTATCCTTCTGTTTTTCCTCGTAAAGATATTTCAATTCAATTTTACCTTTGATAGTAAGATAGTTTTCAATATCTTTTTGAAAGGTTATTTTAAAAAAAGAATTTATATCTTCTTTGGGCATATGTTTTGAGTTAGTTTTAGTCTTTAAAATTAACTCAAAAATTTCTCCTTTATCAAATTTTTCAAATTGTATTTTATTTGTGTAGTAATAATCAGAGTTTAAATCTTTTTTTAAGTGTATCCAAATTGTAAAACATACATTACTTAATATTTTTGAAATTAAATCATATGCTTGAGAAAAACATTGCCTTATTTCTGAATCTTGATAATTTGGTAATGTATTAACATTTACACTATTAGTAAAAGTTGTCATTACATAAACATATTCCTTTAATATGCCATACATAACTATAGGATGAACCTTTTCAATTTTATGAGCATGTTCCACTATAGGTAAATATCTTTTAAGCAACGTCAAAAAAAGAAAACAATTAATATTGGTTGATGAAAAATCACAGCTCTGTATGCCTCCCTCCTTTTTACCTTTTTCTAACTTATCAATTTTTTCTTGTGTTATTTGAATTATATCATCTACATATTTGAAATAACTGGCAAAGTCTTTTTTTAGATATATAGAAATTGATTTATTATATGTACTTTCCAATAAATCAGAAATCAGATCATAAATGCTCGAAAAACACGTCAAAATATCAGAGTGTTTATACTCTTTTAAAGTCTTTATGCAGATATTTGTATTAAATGTTGACATTTCATAGATAAATGTTTTCAATATACCATACATACTCCAGGGATGAATTTTTTCAGATGCAAATGAATGCTCTATGACTGACATATACCTTTTTAATAAATTAAGAAACAATAAATAATTGATATTTGTTTTAGAAAATTTGGAGTACTGAAACCATAGTTCATTTCTCTCCTTTTCAAGTTTTTCTATTTTCTCTTGTATAAGTTTAATTATTTTTTCTATACTGTTATACAGTAAAAATGAATTTTGTTTATTAATATGTAAAACAGGTGGACAAAATTCTTTATATGTAATTACTTCCTCTTTTATAGAACAAATTGCGATTGGAATTAATTGATACTCATCTTCTATATTGATTTTTTCATCTTCTAATATTAACTCCAAAACATGATAAAGAATTTTAACTTTGTCCTCCATATTTTTTTTTGTATTATCAGCTTCTTGTGGTACAGATATAAACCTTGTCTTTGGATTGTTAACTCCAGACAAGCTTTCATATTGAGTGACATTATTAACGAAATCTTTGTTTTTTTTTATTCCTATATAAATCATTACTTCTTTGTTTTTGTATTTATCTATATCAATGGAACGAGGGACACAAATTGAGTTGTGATTCAATAGAGCATAAGTGTTATCTTGAAATATAAATTCTCCCTTTTTAATCGTAATTTTTTGAGCATTTTGTTCTTCAAATTCAAGTTCTTTAACTCCCCAAAAATAAGGCACTATTTGGTAAAAAGGTGTCAATAATGATTGAAAATATGAATCATTAAGCTGGAAATGAAGTGCTTTGATTAAATCACCATCCTTCCAATGTATTTGGCAGCTATTAAATTTATTCACTTTTAATATCCTCTATCTCTAATTCACCAGCTTTCAATGAGAGTTGATTTGAACAAAATTTAACTTTATATTTATATTTTTCAATAAGTTCTGATGGAATTGATCCTTTATAGCAATTACGAACAAAAATTAATGGAGGACTATTCATAGCACAATATTGAGGTACAATTATCAAAAAACGAGCTTCCTCTTCCCAAGTAATTTTTTGCTTTTTTTCTTGCCCGGCTTTAATTCCTTTAGAATCTGCCCAAACGATCCCTGGAAAGTCTTCTATCTTACATTTTAGTCGTCCTATATTTGCAATATCCTTTATTTTTGAAAAAAGCTCTTCATTTAATTGATGCACTTGATAAAAAAATATTGTAAGCTCTCCTACCCTAATATTGCCGCAAAGATGTAAACGCTCAACTGCTTTAATATTAATCTCTAAGTTTTTATGACATATTGGCGGTGGTACAACAGTCATTGATGAGCAAGAATATAAATAAAAAAATAATATAATTTGAAAGCGTTTGATAAAATAGATTAAAAATTTCATTATTAAGCTCTCCAAATTTCAGCATTGTAAAATTAATATTCAATAATAGTATCTTATTAAAAAAATAAATTTTATATATTTATATTTAATCGTAATCAAGTAGTCAAGTAATTATAAATTTATGTTGGGTTTACCTTAGAAATCGTACATAATAGCACTGTATAGATTTTGTGGCATAAGTTTTGTCCTTTTAATTATATAATAGCTCAAATAAACCACAAAAAAATTATCCCATACAAAACCATTCACCAACCTAAAAAAACCCAATATACAAAGCCTGAGAGCTTCACTACCCAATTTTAGATTTCAAATTTCTGAAATAAATTTTTATTTGTGATATTTTTTTCTAGCCTGAGAGCTTCACTACCCAATTTTAGATTTCAAATACTCAATATCCTTTTCCATAGCCCCGATTCTCTTTAAAATCGAAGCTTTATCAGAAAGCTGCTTCAAAATATGCACAAGTTCATCCACAGTAACAGACTGTTTCTCCTCAATTTCATATTCACTCACTGTTTCATCGTATATTTCAAACCATTCCCTTTTTAATATCTCAGGTATATTGCGCTTATTTTTCCCTTGTTTATATAATTCGATGATTTTCTTTAATAAATCCAGGCCATCATCAGAATACCTGATAACCCCATCATCCCCTCTAACACC
>Ga0272440_1003884_pt1 | contig 10960 bp, 21 predicted proteins | sample SSMMMBAug17_FD_192440 | JGI IMG/M metagenome (GOLD analysis project Ga0272440, IMG submission 192440) | Marine sediment archaeal communities from Little Sippewissett salt marsh, Falmouth, MA, United States - SSM-MMB-Aug17 | ecosystem: Environmental > Aquatic > Marine > Wetlands > Sediment ... | reverse complement strand
AAGCGAATCCACTAACACTTAATTGGAGTTTTGTTTATAAGATTGTTGCATTGTGTGAGGGAAATATATTTAGAGCTTCTAAAATGCTTTATAACGATGATATTATTATGAATCAAGTAAAAGCAATATACTATAATAATTATTGGTTAAAAATGAAGCTAGATAAAGTAAAAAGCCAAAAAATAGCAGATGAGATTATGCTTATGGGTGTAGTTGGTGGAAATAAAAATGCTATTAAGATAGCTCAAAGAACAGTAGGAGTTGAAGATGATGGGATCATCGGAGATATTACACTTAAAGCACTTAATGAATATGATGAAGATTTATTTGATATCGAGTATGACAAAAATGAAATTGAACATTTTGAAGCTTTAGTTGATAATAGAGAAGAGTTTGCTGTTTATTTGAACGGGTGGCGAAATCGAGCAGCGGCAGTGTAAATATGGAACAAATACAAACTAAGCAACATAAAAAACCTATAAATCTTCATAAAATTTACCTACCTATTATTGGAGTATTACTAGCTTACAGTATATACTCAAGTGGACTTTTTGCCGTTCAAATTGTAGAAAAAAATATAGTCATATCTTTTGACTAAGTTTAAATTAATCAAATATACTTTATAATTTCACATACAAAGACACGAAACGTTTTTCTCTCCTTACAAGAATTTCTCACACTAGCGTGTCTTTGTTATGGTTCATTGGAGCACATACCAACTTTTTGTTGGTTGTGTGTTATGATTGTAATGAGTAGCAGAACATAGCACGTTTGCTTAGTTTAGATTAATCCTGCTACTCTTTAGAGTCATACACTCTCAGTCCCAAGCTTGCCAAGGGTAGGTTATAGGTGTTGCCAAGGGTAGCACGGGACATTTTAATTATGATTGTAATTGGTAGGTCAAGATGAAATAGTCTCAAAGACTGCCTACTCTTTAGAGTCATAGACTCAAATTAATGTTAAAGAAAGAGTAAAGGAGCAAAGAAATGAAAGAAATAAACGATAAACAACTTACTTCGCTATTCAAGCGATACATAGCACAAACACTTGGCGAATTAGAATATTCACATCACACTGAACATAACAAAATAGTAAAAGCTAAACTTTGGTGTTTAAAGCGTGATTTGATGAATATGCTAGGTGTAGAAGATGAAACCAATTAAAATACTTATAGGGGTATTGTTTTTAATATTATCTGTTTTTTTATACCATTATTTTAGATTACAATACGAATCTTTTTGTAGTGATTTTGGATGGCTTTATGGATATTTCACTGGAATATTATATGCTATGATTATGGGTGATTTAAGATGAGCCAAGAGAACATAATTCAACAAATAAAAGAAAAGCTAGATATTATGCAGTTAGCCGAAGAAGCTGGTTGTAAACCTTACGGTCGAGGTAAAGCTAGGAATACAAAGCATAATCCTTTTAGAACAGAAAATCATAGTTCTTTGAAGATTTATCCAGACTCGCAGTCATTTTCAGATTTTGGCGATAAGTCAATAGGTGGCGATGCTTTAGAGTTTTATAGACTTATGCACGGTTTAACAATGGGTGATGCCATTTCAGAACTTAAAGCAAAGTTTGACTTAGACAATGATTATGAAGTGGTTACTGTTCCAAATAAGGAATATTTAAAACCTGAAATAGTTGATAAGATTTTCAATCAACAGCATGAGATAGATTTTAAAAACAAAGATCATTTAAAAGAACTTTATGAGATAGCACCAAAATGGTGTTTTGATTCAGCGAGAGAAGTTGATACAGAACGATTTTTTAACTTAGTTAGATATTCTCAACACTATAACACAGCAGTTGCATTATTGAAAGACGAGCATAATGTAAGTAGAACTATGAGATACAGACGTAAAGAGGTTGGAGAGAGATTAGCCAAGTGGGTATCGTTGCCAGACTCACAAGCAAGTGTGCCTTATTGCAATTTCTTTGAAAATGATAAGATAGGATTATGCGTCGAGGGCAGTCGTGATTACATTACAGCAGTTTTAATGGGATATACTGTAATAGCTTTACCACATGCTCAATATAAAATACCTAACGAATTATTATCTGGTAGAACTTGGGTATTTATAGATGATGATGATGATAAAAACTCAATGGCTGAACTTGTTGAAGATGCAATATGTGATAAAAAAGTATTCAATCATAAAGAATTTAAAAAGATAACTAAATGTGAAAGTAAAGATTTTAGCGACTATTTATATCAGTTTGAGGATTTAGAAACTTTTAAAAGTGCATTTGATGGATTTATTAATGAGCTACCAAGTGAGAATACAAGCGATTGGAAGTCAAAACTAGATAAAAAAGGCTTATTTGTAACCCAAGAGATACTTGATGAAGTTGCAAATATGAGAATGTTAATAGATGGTACACTTGCAGCAGGTCAGATAACTACAATAGTTGGACAACCAAATGTAGGTAAGTCTGCTTTTGTGTATGGAGTTATTAATATGCTAATGAACAACGGGAAGATTGATTATGTTGTTTATTTTGATGCAGATAATCCACTTATTTATGCTAAAGATAGGGTTTCAACTTTATTGTCAATGTATGGAGATAGATTTAAATATTATTCGGGTACAACCGCAACAAAAGAACAAATGATGGAGATACTACAAGAGTTAGCATTACATAGCGATGGTGAAAATGTTTTAGTGATTATCGACTCACTTAAAAACTTCATAAGTGGCTCTATTAGTGGAGATGATAATGTAAATATTATATTTGATAAACTACAAGCGGTTAGAGATAAATTTAAACCAACAATCATAACTTTACACCATACTAAAAAAGGCAAAGATGATGATAATAACTTAGAGTATGTAGGTTCACAAGTTATTGAAGCGTCATCTGATAATATGAGTTATATTGAAAAAGATTCAAATGGAGCTTTATTACTTAGAAATAAAAAAGCTAGGTCATTGCTTATACCTATTCAAGAGATTAATGTAGACTTTGAAAATATGGGATTGACTATTGGTAAAGAGTTAAATGATGATGAGTATAACGAACGTAAAGCAGGAAATGAAAGCGAAAAAAAACCTATTGAAGTTGATGAAGATGATGTTATCGCATATTTTAAAGAGCATATCGAGTGTAATTTAAAAGAGGTTCAAAAGATATTTAAAGGGTATGAGTTTAAAGACAATAAAAGCTTTAAAATGTTTAAAAAAGGCGATGTTTGGTTCGTTAGGCATTTAAGTAAAGACCCGATAGTGGTTGATTTTGTGGGGGATTTTTAAGATGATAAAAAGAGAAGATGGAGTTACTTATATACCTACTATAAGTGGAGGAAAAGATTGTTTTAAGTATGAACAGTATATAATACCACCAAAGGAGTTAAAATGTCTAGAATTAAAAAAATTGAAAATGGCATATTTGTTACTTACGATGGTAGAATACTTGTATCCAAAGCTAAAGAAAATCAATACGGTATTTTTGGTTGGCAAAGAAAATGGAAGCATTTAAATATTGGTAGAAACGGGTATTTGAATTGTTCCGTAAGAATAGGCAAAAGAAAAAATAAAATACTTACAGTACATAGAGAAGTAGCTAAGGCATTTATACTAAATATTGAAGATAAATGCTGTGTTAATCATATTGATAGGAACAAGCTAAATAATAGTGTAAATAATCTAGAGTGGGTGACACATTCAGAAAATAATTTACATTCTTACAAAAATAAATTGGCTATTGTTTCAGAAAAGCAAAAAAAAAGAATTTCAGAATGTGGGAAGAATATGAGAAAGCTAACAATGAAGCAAGCTGAAGAAATTAGGAATTCTGATTTATCACTTTCTAAATTAGCAAAAAAATATACTGTATGTGCTACTACAATATCAGATATTAAAAGAGGATTAAAATATGCAAAATAAAAAAACCAATATAAGGAGGCTTCCCGATGTAACTTATATAGCTACAATATCGGGAGGTTAAGGTAAGGATTCAGTGACAATGTGTGATTTGCTTTTAAAGAATGGTTATCCAGTTGATGAAATAATATTTACTGATACATTATTGGAATTTAATAAAATGTATGAATACATAGAAAAGTTAAAAGAATACTTTTTAAATAGGTATGGAAAAAAAATAACAGTTCTAACACCAAAATCTAAATTTGAAGAATGGTGCTTTGGAGTTATAGAAAAACCTACTGCAAAACGAAAAGGTGCAATTCGTGGAATACCTACAAAAGACAGTATGTGTTATTGGAGAAGAGAAGCAAAGATTTATCCAGTTGAAAGATACATTAAAGAGCAAGAATTCTTATTTGAAAGACCAATGGGATACAAAGGTAAAATTGTTCAATACATAGGATATACACTAGGAGAAAATAGAAGCGTTCAAGACACAAATGAAATTACTTTCAAATACCCACTAAAAGACATCTTCAAAATGAGTGAAGAAGATTGTAAGTCCTATATATCCAATCAAGATATGGAAAACCCATTATATAAGCATTTCAGTAGAACTGGCTGTGCATGTTGTCCTTATCAATCTGATAAGTCTTGGTATATGATTTGGAAAAACTATCCTGAAGTTTGGGAATATATGCGGGAAATAGAATTGCATTTGCACGATTTAGAGAATAGTGGATACGATGTTGTTAATAAATACTGGTTTATGGGTTATAAGTCAATTATAGATATGGAAAAACTATTTGAAGAAAAAGACAAACAAGGAAGTTTATTTGATTTTTCAGATGAACCAGTTAAAGATTGTTTTTGCAAGATTTAGGAGTTGATATGCTTAAACTATACCCACACCAACAACAGGCAAGTAATAAAGGAAAAGAAATACTAGAAAAGCATAATATAGTTTATTTAGCTATGGAAATGCGATGTGGTAAGACTTTAACTGCGATTGACATAGCTAGGTCATTTAGTAAAATATTAGTAGTTACAAAAAAGAAAGCCATACCATCTTGGGAAAGCGATTTAAAACTAGCTGAGTGTGATAATTTCACTTTAATCAATTATGAGAGTTTGCATAAAATAGATGATACTTTTGATCTGTTGATATGTGATGAAGTGCATTCTATTAGTTCATATCCAAAACCAAGTGCTAGAACTAAAATTTTAAAAGAAAAATACAGCCATTTACCTATGATTTTTTTAAGTGGAACTCCAAGTGCTGAAACATATAGCCAACTGTTTCATCAATTTTGGATTAGTAATAGTACGCCGTTTGAGCATAAAAACTTTTATTCTTTTTATAGAGAGTGGGGAGATGATGATAGTATCTTTTTAAACGGTAGACAATTAAAACAGTATAAAAAAACTAGAAAATCAGTATTAAAACAGATTGAACATTTAATGATTACAATGACACAGCAAGATGCAGGATTTGATGTAAAGATTAATGAGAAGTTTCACTATGTTAAGTGTAGTAATGAGTATCTTAACTTGATGAAAGAATTAAAAAGACATAAGGTTATCAATATTAAGCATTTAGGAGAGAGCTATGAGGTTATATGCGAAACACCTGCAAGTTTGCTTCAAAAAAACGCTCAGATTGCATCTGGTACTTTGAAGATAGATGAAAATTTAAGCGTAAACTTATCACATCATAAAATAGACTATATCAAAAACAATACTAAGTATGATAAAAAAGTAGTTGTTATGTGTAATTATGTACAAGAGAGAAGCTTCATACTTGAAAATTTACCAAGAAGCACAGAGGATTTAGATGAATTCAAGAATGGTAAAGCTTGTTTCTTTGTTGGGAATATAAAACGCTGGTCTGAGGGTATTAATTTCTCTTATGCCGATAGTATGATTATATATAGCCTAAATTTTAGTAGCACTACTTATTTGCAAGTGCGGGAGCGGTTAAGTGATAAAAAAAGAAAAGAGCCTATAACAATTCACTACTTGTTTACTGAGGGTTCTATAGATAAATACATTTATGATGCAGTAAAAAACAAACAAAATTTTACAGCTTCATATTATAAAAAAGCAAGTAAGAATATGTTATAATTACAATGTTAGCGGGTGATTTAGCGGTCACCCATCCATTGAGCTAACAAAATGCTAACAAAGGAACTTCAAATGGAATCAAATCAAAAATTAAAATTAATAAAAGACTTAGGATATTTATATCCAAACGAAAACTCAAAAAGAACAATTAAATATTGTATTTATAAATGTTATTGTGGAAAAGAATTTAAAACAGCTGAACAAAGCGTAAAGAGAGGATTAACTAAAAGTTGTGGGTGTTTATCTAGTAAAGTTAGCTCAGATAGAAACAGAACACACGGACTTACACACCATAGGCTTTATTATACTTGGCTTGGAATGATGCAAAGGTGCTACAATCACAATTCAAAACCTTATGAATTTTATGGTGCAAAAGGTGTTACTGTATGCGAAGAATGGCATAGTGTAGAAAATTTCATAAATGATATGTATCCATCTTTTATAGAGGGATTAACATTAGATAGAATTGACGTCTATGGAAATTACAATAAAAATAATTGTAGATGGGCAAATAGAAGTTTGCAAAATTCAAATACAAGGCTAATAAGCAAAACGAACAAAAGTGGTTATCGTGGTGTTAGTTATCATAAAATAAGAAATAAGTGGAGGTCTAGAATAACAATAAACAAAAAAGAAATTTATCTTGGACTATTTGAAAATAAATTAGACGCAGCAAAAGCTTATGACAAGTACATAATTGACAATAACCTACAATACCCAACAAATGGGGTTATATGATGAAAAGCGAACAATTAATACAAAGAGATATAATTAAATATTTGGAGTCAATCGGTTGTTATGTGATTAAAACAATAGCAACTAATCGGAGTGGTGTTAGTGATTTGATTTGTTGTTTGCCTTTAAAAGATAAAGAGAGCATATTTCTAGCTTTAGAAGTAAAAAAACAAGGTGGCAAAGTATCTAAACTTCAAGAAGTGCATATACGAAAAGTAAAAGAAGCTGGGGGAGTTGCTAAAGTTGTTTATAGTTTAGATGATGTTAAGGAATTAATAGAGGTGCTAAATGGCAAAAGTTAAAAACTACTTACTGGAAATGATAGAGCGACAGCAAAAAGAAAAAAAGCTTTATATAAATAGCGAGTGTGAAAAATGTGGTTGTTTTGATTGCGATCTTCAATTAGTAAATTTTAGCAATGGGAAGTTTATTATTTGTGATAATTGTTTGGAAGCAAAGAGAACTATTCATAAAATTAAAAATAATATATAAATTTTATATAATTTAAGTTAGTTTTAATAAAATATAGATTATAATTTTATCACAAGAAGACAAAAGAGCTTCAAGATATTTTTACAATTTATTGTTAAAACTAACTTCTTATGAAGCATATAAGAATGAAGTATTATTTAGTAGTTGTACTTCGATGTGAATATTTACATTAAGAAACATATTTAGCAATCCGGCGGTATGTAGGTATTGTATGCTTCATAAGGTGTTAGTGCCTAAGAATATAAGGATATGGAAATGAATTTATTTGATTTAACTGGTCAATTTTTGCAACTTAAAGAACTAAGTGAGCAGATTGAGTTTGATGAAGAAACTGGTGAGATAATAGATAACTCAGAAACAATTAACGAGTTATTTAATGAAATAGGTGGAGATCTTAACGATAAGTTTGACTCTTGCCAATATGTTATTAAGAGTTTAGAGAGTGATGCAAATGCACTTAAAGAGGAAGCAAAACGATTAAATGCTAAATCAAAAGTTTTATCTAATAATGCAGATAGAATTAAAAAAATGATGCTAGAGAGTTTAAAAGCTAGTGAACTTCAAAAAGTTAAAAGCAAACATTTTAATTTTAGTTTGAGAAGATCTAAAAGTGTGAGTGTTGTTAATGAAGAGTTATTGGGTAGAGAGTTTTTTAGAATAGTTAAAAGTGTTGATAAGACTAAATTATCAAAAGCTTTAAAAGATGGTAGTGTGGATGGTGCAACTTTAGTTGAAAATATAAGTTTGAGTGTGAGGTAAATTATGGAATTTAACTTAGAGATAATAAATTTAGGTATGAATTTAGCAATAGGTTTAGCGATACCGACAATAATATTTGCAGTTATAGCAAATGTTTTTTCAAATTAAAAGGATAGAAAATGAGTAAAGAATTAGCATTAGCAGAAATTAGAACAATGGCTACAAGTGTCACAAAAAGTGGTATGTTTGGATTAAAAAATCCTGAACAAACTTTTACGCTTATGATGATAGCACAAGCAGAGGGAATAGCACCTATTCAAGCCATGCAGAAATACAGCATTATAAATGGTATGCCATCATTAAAGAGCCACGAAATACAAGCTAGATTTCAAAAGTCAGGTGGTAAATTAAAATGGACTGAAAAAACAAAAAACAGAGCAGTTTGTGAATTAGAACATCCTGCTTATATAGGAACTTATGAAAGCGAATACACGATTGAAGATGCAAAACTTGCAGGGTTAGCGAATAAAGACAACTGGAAGAAGATGCCTAAACAGATGTGTATGGCACGAGCCATTTCTCAAGGTGTACGAGCTGTTTATCCTGAATGTTTAAACAATATGTACAGTGTTGAAGAAGCTCAAGACATACCACCACAAGAAGTTGAAGAAGTCGAAATAATAGACAATGATGCAGAACTTAAAGTATCAAAAATAGAGCTGTCAAATATTCTAACTAAAACATATAATTTCACAGGAAAGGATATAAAAGATTTTGCAGAACATTACGAGCTAGGGAATGATTTAGAAGCGTTAAAAGAGTTGGTGTCTAATAAAGAATTATTAGAGATTAAAATAAATGAATTTGAAAATATAGGGGAATAAATATGATAGTAAATACTACGGGAGTTGTAGCAAGCGAAAAGCAGTATATAGAGAAAGCAGGTACTTTTTTAATGGAAATAGAAAAAGTATCAGAAGATGGAACATTTAGCAAGATGGGAAATCCTTACACGAAGATTGATTTTAAGTGTAGAGAGATTATAGCAAAAGATGGGGCGAGTGTTTTAGATGAAGATAACTTATACTCATTTAGTGAAAAATATTGTGTTGATGAAAACCAACTTTTTAAAGTTGCAATGCTTAGAGATGCACTTGAAGCCCCAGAGATTTTTGACTTAAACGATACTGTAGGCTTTTTTGTTATAGGTAGTTTTGGAACTAGGGAATACAATAGCAAAATTTACGGACAATTAAAAAGATTGATGAAATCTAAAAAGAATGGAGACAAAAAAGTTCCCAGTCCTAAAGTTACGGAACAGCAAAATAGTGTTGATGCACCAGCAGACGAAATCAGTCCAGACGAAATACCTTTTTAATATAAAGGATCAAAATTGAAAGAAGAAATAACAATTAAAGCAAGAGGTATAACCGCCTCAAAGCTTGTTGAATTAAAAAGAGATTATTTAGATAAAAATGGTAGAACTATATCGTTTGAAGCTATTGTTGCAGAAGCTGTAAAAAAAATAAATTTAAAGGACTTAGTATAATGGACTCACCATATTGGTACTTTGCGAATGAAGAATGGAAAGACAAAAATAATAGCGATATTCTATTTGCTTTTGAAGATGAGATACAAGGCGATTTGCATACGATAAATGCGCTAATAACTAAAATGTATGTTAAAGCTAGAGACTATAAAGGCTTAGACTTAACAGAAGAACTAAAAGAGATGCTAGAGGACATAATATGAAAACATATGGGGTAGAAATACCATTTACTGGATATATATATGTAGAAGTTGAAGCAAAAAACACAGATGAAGCAAAAGAAAAAGCTTTTGATACTGATTTTGATAAATCAGAAATTATGAGCTTAGATTACCACGAACACATTACCAAAGGAAATATATGCAATGCAGCTAAAAATGATATTGAAGTGTTTGAAGTAATACATAGGTAAGGATATAATGTGAATAAAATACTAGATGATTTAAGAGTGCAATTAGATTGTGATTTATTTATAACTGAATGCAATGGCGAGAAGTCAGAACTAATAAAAAGAATTGAGAGGTTTTTAGATGTTAAAAGTAATTAATGGTTGTGTTAGACAGAAAAAAGGCAGCAAGTATTCTGCTTGCATAGACTTGTCTGCATCAGAAGATGTGGTAATAGGGGCTGGTGAAACTAAGATTGTTGGATTGGGTGTTTACATAGATGAAGATTATCTTAACTTTATAGCTAGAAATAGTGGTAGCAATATGGGTGATAAAGAACTACAGAAAGTAGCATTTTTGAACTCTCACTACCTACAACTAGAGCCACGAAGCTCATTAAGAGCAAAAGGGATTCAAGCTGGAACTGGGATAATTGATTTAGACTATGTTGGCTTAGAAATTAAGATAATTTTGCATAATCCTTATTACAATTCAAATAATGCATTGAATGGATGTGATTATGTTGTAAAAAAAGGAGATAAAATAGCTCAAATTATGTTATGCGAACATAAGACTTATTTGATGGGTGTTGATAGCGAAGATGAAAGAGTTGGAGGATTTGGTTCGAGTGGCAACTAAACCTAAACAATACCAAATAGGTATAGACACTTTTGAAAGGGCAAAAGCAAATATGACAAGTGATGAGATTATCGCTTGTTGTAAGTTTAGTATCGATAAATACAACTGGAGAGTCAAAGATCAAGATATATCAGACTTTCAAAAGATAAAAGATTATTGTGATTTAGCGATAGAGACTTTAGAAAAAGATATTATAGAATCAATAGAAAAGGAATTAAAATGTTAAAATATTATCAATTAATACAGATAGAAAAAGATGGTGATTATGCTTTTTATGTAACTAATAATCCATCATACAAAGGTAAAATAAGAATACTACTTGATAAAGTTTCAAACTTTGAAAATGCTGTAAGAGCTGAAAGAGTTGGAATCGATCAATGGTTGGAGCGGTTGGTATGACTGAATTAAGCAAAGACAATTTATGCTACCAGTGCAGATGGGTAAAGTATATAGATGAGAGT
>Ga0272440_1003883_pt1 | contig 10964 bp, 7 predicted proteins | sample SSMMMBAug17_FD_192440 | JGI IMG/M metagenome (GOLD analysis project Ga0272440, IMG submission 192440) | Marine sediment archaeal communities from Little Sippewissett salt marsh, Falmouth, MA, United States - SSM-MMB-Aug17 | ecosystem: Environmental > Aquatic > Marine > Wetlands > Sediment ... | reverse complement strand
CCGACTTTTTGGGAATGCGCCCTTCCATAGAAAGAAAAAATAAAAAGTATTGCTATGAGAATAAAACTGAATTACATACAGCAACAAATGTGATTCAGTTTTTCTTGGATGCATTTCCAAAAGGGGGTATCCTTCATAATTTTTATTTGAATCAGAATTTTAGCATTAAGAAAATAAGAAGAGGTATAAAAAATGAAAGACATTATAAATCAAATTTTAAACGATAGCTTAAACGTAAAACAAAAAAGTATTGAAACAAATGCACTTAAATTAGAGGAATGTGCGCGCTCAATGGCTGAGTGTTTGACATCAGGTCATAAAATTCTTATATTTGGTAATGGGGGAAGCGCTGCTGATGCCCAACATATTGCAGCAGAGTTTGTCAATCGTTTCCAGATCGAACGGCCTCCCTTGGCTGCGATTGCGCTTACAACAGATACTTCAATTATAACGAGTATTGGAAATGATTATGATTATACTGAAATTTTTTCAAAACAAATCAAAGCCATTGGCAAAAAACATGATATCGCTTGGGGAATCAGTACCAGCGGTAATTCAGCCAATGTAGTTGAAGCATTACGTGTTGCCAGGGATCAATCACTGACGACAATAGGCATGACAGGTGAGGGCAGCAGTAAGACATCGGATTATTCAGACATATTGTTATCAGCCAGTTCAAATATCACAGCACGTATTCAAGAAACCCATATCACAATGGGGCATATTTTATGTGACCTCGTTGATCGGATTTTATTTCCATGATACAAAACATACCTGAAATAGATTTTGCCAAACTATCCACATTTTCGATTCATGATCGAAAAAGTAAGGTGACTTTATCTGACTTTGCCAGTCCATGGAAACCAGGTCATTCATTTCAGCAATTTATTGATGGCTTGCCCAATATTCTTGGTGGCACTGATATTAAAAATGTGATCAATGCGATTGTCACTGCTGTTCAAAGCAATCACACAGTTATGATGGCAATGGGCGCTCACGTAATCAAAGTGGGGTTGAATCCTTTACTCATACAGCTCTTTGAAAAAGGCATTATTCACGCACTGGCTTTGAATGGGGCGGGCATCATACATGATTCAGAATTGGCTCTTGCAGGTAAAACATCAGAAGATGTTGCGGCATCGCTTGATGATGGACAATTTGGTATGGCAAAAGAGACGGCTGAATTTATTTGTATGGCCATTGAAAAATCGCAGGAAACATCCTGTGGGCTAGGAAAAGCGATCGGTCAGGCCATTTTGGATGAAAATCTTCCTTATGCCAATCAAAGCTTGTTAGCAAACTGTGTTCGTCTCGATATCCCTGTTACTGTTCATGTGGCCATTGGAACTGATATCATTCATATGCATCATGCGTTTAATGCAAAAGCGGCAGGTGACGCAACATATAAAGACTTTCAAACATTTGCTTCGATTGTGGCGACTTTGGCACAAGGGGTTTATTTAAATGTGGGGTCCGCAGTTATTTTACCTGAAGTCTTTCTCAAAGCACTCACATTAACCCGAAATCTTGGGTATAATGTGCATGCTTTTACTGCAATCAATATGGATTTTATTCGTCAATATCGTCCATTGACAAATGTTGTCAATCGTCCCACTTTATCCAATGGAACAGGAATCAACCTTGTGGGACATCATGAAATACTGCTGCCATTAATTGCATGTGGTGTAATGGAAAAAATAATCGATAAAAAAGATTAAAAAAAGAGATGAATCCGATATATTTTTCAAGTGAATCTTTAATTCAAAAATCTATATCATTAGATGTTAGAATAACCTGGCGCTTTTTAACACCAGGTATCTCGCATGGAGTGTATTAACATGATAAAAAGTACGCAAAAAAAACCAGGAATACTTGTTGTTGATGATACTGAGTTAAACATTGATATTCTCATGGGGATCCTCAAACATTATGATGTTATTCCTGCTTTATCCGGCCATGATGCCTTAGAAATTGCATTGGAAGAAAAAATCGATTTGATTTTATTAGATGTGGTTATGCCTGAAATGGATGGATTTGAAGTTTGCACCAGATTGAAGGCAGATGAGCGCACAAAAAATATTCCCATCATTATGGTAACTGTTAAAAATATGGAACAGGACATTATGCGGGGGTATAAGCTTGGAATTGTTGATTATATTGTTAAACCATATAATCCTGTAGAATTGTTGGAAAAAGTAAAAATACATCTGGATTTACATGCCTGTCATTTGAATATTAATACTCAAAAACTAAGTTACCGATCAGCTCAGGTCATGACAACAACCATGTTGACACATCTAAACAATTATTGGAAATGTGTATCGACAAAACAAGAGGATTTGTCTGAATTTTCTCACACACTTGATACATTTACGAAGGTATATAACGATGATCATCAATCAGAGGTTTTTACAATTCGCAAAGCCATATCTTATGCCAAACAAATTACCCACGCTACTTTTATCAACCATAATATTCGATTACAAATAGACGAAACACATCCTGCAAGAGCCAGTGGCAACATTCATGAATATGCTTTGGTTGTTGTCAATCTTTTATCCTATGCCAGTGAAATCTTGTTGACAAAACAAGTGAAAAAACCAAAAATTGCAATTGAAATTTACATAAAAGATAAAGTATCCTATGTTTTATTCCGAGATAACAGTGGATTCATGAGTCAAGAACAGATAGATAACCTGTTTATTCCCATCCAACACAACAATGAATATAATCATATAAAGCTCTATCTGGCAAAATTCATTATTGAAAAACTTGGGGGGCAGATTGCTTGCCATCCATGGCAGTTGGGATTGGAGTTTTCCATAACCCTCTAACCAGTAAAGGATTGTTAAAAACATGCTAAAAAATGTTCTGATTTGTCTGTCCATTTGTTTGCTCTTGTTTCAAGGGCCAAATATTTCTGCATCCCAGGAAAAAACAATTAAAATAGGTATACTTGCAAAAAGAGGTCCTGAACATTGCCTAAAAAAATGGTCCCCCACAGCAGCGTACCTGACGAAAAAATTGCCGAAATACCAATTTGAAATTGTCCCCATTGATTTTGAACAAATCAACTATATGGTGAATAGTGGTTCAGTGGATTTTATTTTAGCCAACTCATCAATTTATGTTGAGTTGGAAATAAAATATGGTGTCAATAGAATCGCAACCTTAAAAAATAAGCGGCTCATTGGGACTCACACCTATTTTGGGGGGGTAATATTTTGTTTGAAACAAACACCAAATGTCGAAAAGCTGATTGATCTCAAAGGCAAAAGCTTTATGGCAGTTAAAGAGAATTCATTTGGTGGTTGGCTGATGGCCTGGCGAGAACTCAAAGAAAAAGGGATTGACCCATTTTCTGATTTTTCATCCTTTTCATATGGGGGCACCCATGATGCTGTCGTTCTTGCTGTTAAGAATAAAATTGTAGAGGCTGGCACAGTGCGGACAGACACATTAGAGCGGATGCAATTGGAAGGAAAAATTAATCTGGATAATTTTCATGTGATTCACTATCAAGAAGGAGATATTCATCCCCCATATTTGCATTCCACGCGATTGTATCCGGAATGGCCAATTGCCAAAGTCAGTCATACGAAAGATTCATTGGCAGAATCAGTGGCCGTTCAATTGATTGTCATGCCTGAAGATTCGAAAGCTGCAAAAGCGGCATCATGTAGTGGTTGGACCATTCCATTGAATTATCAATCTGTCCATGATTGCCAAAAAAGTCTCGGATATGGCCCTTATAAAGATTTCGGCATGATTACCCTTGAAGATGTTCTCCATAAATATTGGCCAATTATTTTACTGACGTTGGTCTTGTTTTTAATTATGACGTTATCAATGATTATATTTTTTCGGTTTAACCGAAAAATCAAAGCAACGAGTAATCGGCTTATAAACGAAGTTGAAGGACATAAAATAACAGGTGAAAAACTAAAAAAAGCAAAAATTGAAGCTGATCTTGCGAACAAAGCCAAAGGAGACTTTTTGGCCAATATGAGCCATGAAATCCGAACGCCCATGAATGCAATCATTGGTATGACATATTTGATGAAACAAACTGATTTCTCGCCAAAACAAAAGGATTACATTAACAAAATAGAAAACTCAGCCAATGTATTGTTAGGAGTGATCAACGATATTCTTGATTTTTCCAAAATTGAAGCTGGTAAGCTCGAAATCGAAGAAATTGATTTTAACCTGCATTCTGTTATTGAAAATGTCACCACAATGGTAGAAATGAAAACAACAGAAAAAAATCTCGATTTTATTGTTTCGTATGATCATGGCATGAATATGAACCTGCATGGCGATCCTTTAAGACTGGGACAAATCCTGACCAACCTGGTAAACAATGCTGTTAAATTTACTGAAAAAGGAGAAATAGGCATCTATATCAAGTCAATCAGAAAAGATTATTATCGTTTTGAAGTTCGTGATACAGGAATTGGCCTGACAAAAGCCCAACAAGCAAAGCTCTTTCAGTCGTTTTCTCAGGCAGATACGAGCACCACGAGAAAATATGGTGGGACAGGATTGGGCCTTGCGATTTCCAAACAACTTGTTCATTTGATGGGTGGACGAATTTGGGTTGAAAGTGAGCATGGAAAAGGCAGCTCATTTATATTTGAAATTATTCTGAAAGAAACTTATAAAAAAGAGGTTGAAATAAAACAGTTTACAGATAAACGAATTCTGATTGTTGATGATACACCATCATGGCAAAGTATTTTAAAAGAATTGCTAAAACAATATGCGATTCAAGTTGATATTGCAAGTTCTGGCGAAGAAGCAATAAAATTGATCTGCAATGAAAATAAACAATATGATCTGGTTATGATGGATTGGCGTATGCCGGGCATGGATGGTATAGAAGCCACAAAAATTATTAAAACACATTGTAAGAATCTTCCAACAACCATTATTATGGTTTCATCCTACAGCCAGGAAACTGTTGTTGATGCCGCTAAAAAGCAGGGGATTGATATCTTTCTCCACAAACCCATTGATCCATCACTTCTATACAATGTTATCATGGATATTTTTGGAGACAGGATTAAAAAGGAATGTGAGACAATCATGGATTCCAGTTCTTTAAAAAAAGAACTGACAACACTTAAAGGTAGCCAACTCTTGCTGGTTGAAGATAACCACATGAATCGTGAAATTATTCATGGTATGATTGCCCCCAGCGGTATCGTTATTGAAGATGCGCATAATGGTGAAGAGGCGGTAAAGAAATTACAGCAGTCTCCTGATAAATATGAATTAATACTGATGGATATTCAAATGCCAGTAATGGATGGTTATGAAGCCACGCAGCAGATTCGACAGCTTGATACTGATATACCAATTGTCGCCCTAACTGCAAATGCCATGGTGCAAGATATCAAAAAAACCAGGGAATATGGGATGAACGCGCATTTAAATAAACCCATTGAAGTTGAAAAATTGTTTACAACTCTCCTGAAATACATGACCCCAAAAAATGAAGCGGTTGTGCCTGAAGTATGCGAAAATCTGAATATGATGTCCGAAACCTTACCTGAATTTAAATATATAGATACAACCGATGGACTCAGACGTCTGGTTGGTGATGCTGTGCTGTATTCTAAAATATTGCGAAATTTTGCCACAGAATACCAAAATAGCTTTGAAGAATTACGTCAATTATTACACAATGACATAGACGCTGCCAAGCGTATCACACATACAATTAAAGGTTTGAGTGCAAGTATTGGTGCGAAATCACTTCATGATGTCGTGGAAAAATTGGATGAAACGCTGGATGAAAGTCTGCTTCCTTCTTTTGAAATTGAATTAAGGAATGTCGTTGATGAAATCAAAAACAGTCCATTATTTGATGAACCACGAGAAACTCAAAAAACGAAGGACACGATTTCACAAGAAAATCGTGATGAACTGATGGAAAAACTTGTAAATGCGATCAAAAAGCGTCGCCCGCCATTGATTCAGCCTATCATTGATTCTTTAGAAACGCATGAATTGTCTCCATCAGATACTGAAATGATAAAAACAATCAAAGTTTTAATAAAAAAATATAAATTTAAACAAGCTCTTGAAGAGATTAACAAGGTTTACTCATGAATACAGAAGAAAAAAGTCAAATGACCATTCTTGTTGTAGATGATACTGAAGCGAATATTGACATGCTTTTAGCCATCTTAAAAGAATATGATGTCATCCCCGCAACATCAGGTGAAGATGCGCTGTCTTTACTTGAAGATGAAAAGGTTGATCTTGTCCTTTTGGATATCATCATGCCTGAAATGGATGGTTTTGACGTATGTCGTCAAATAAAAAATAGCCCTGACACAGCGGATATACCAGTTATCTTTATCACTGCCAAAGATGATGAAGAAAGCATTGAAGAAGCCTATAAAATTGGTGGCGTAGATTATATCACAAAGCCATTTCGACCACGTGAACTAAAGGCAAGAGTTAAAACGCATTTGCATTTGCAGCTCACAAAAGAATTATTGAAAAAACAAGTTGAATCCCAACGTGAGCTCCTGCATGTATTGTGTCATGATTTAAGTAACCCGCTGGGCGCGATTGAAAGTTATGCGGAATATTATCTGGAATTTCCTCAAGACAAAGATATTATTGAAGATATACTTTCTGCATCAAAAGATGGTATGAATATTATTGATCTCACACGACGCCTCATGGTAACAGAAGAAAAAGAAGTGGATATTTATCCGGTAAATCTAAGGCATTCTTTAGAGCAATCTATTGCAATACTTAAAGTAAAGCTGAACAACAAAAAAATTGGCCTGAATATCGATATTCCGGACAACATATTGATTATCGCTGAAGAAATTTCTTTGGTCAATTCAGTGTTTAACAATTTGATTACCAATGCAATTAAATTTTCTAATACGAATTCATTTATTAATGTATATATTGATAAGCAAGATTTACAATCAGTTCGTATCGTTATTCAGGATTCAGGCATTGGTATGCAAAAAGAATTGCTTGATAATCTGTTTGATGTTTCAAAAGCAACAAGCAGAATCGGAACAATTGGAGAAAAAGGAACAGGTTTTGGCATGCCCCTGGTCAAAAAATTTATGGAAAAATATGGCGGTGTAATTCATGTTTCCTCCAAAGCCATTGAAGACTTCCCTGATGATCATGGGACAAATGTTTTTCTAACATTTAACATTTAGACGATGTTCACATGACTGTTTCCTCGAATCATTGTAAGCAGGAGCAATAATTTATGTCGCCCCAATCCTTTCAACTCATTCAATGCCCTTTAGAAGGCACCAACCTGATAGAAGCCAGTGCCGGAACCGGAAAAACCTATACCATATGCAGCCTTTACGCACGGCTTATCATTGAAAAAGCATACAATGTATCCAATATTCTTGTGGTCACATATACAGATGCAGCTACTGAAGAACTGCGTGATCGTATTAGAAAAGTCCTGTATGACATGCATGTCCTTTATGCCAGTTATCTAAAAAACAACAATTTTAAAGTATCATCCCATGATCCCTGGATGATTGACCTGTTTGGACAATGCCCACCAACATCAAAACGCGTACAGAATCTTGAAATGGCGATACGTAATTTTGATGAAGCAGCAATTTATACCATTCATGGATTTTGTCACCGGATTTTAAAAGAAAATGCATTTGAAAGTGGTGTCATTTTTGATGCAGAATTACTGACTGATGTCTCTCATCTCATTCAGGAAATTGCTGATGATTTTTTTCGTCAGTACTTTTATGAATCTTCATTGCTGTTTGTGCAGTATGCCAGACAAAATGGTCTTTCACCAGATATGATTCGGAAATGGACCGATTATGTCCTTCAAGCCCCTTTTCTTCAGATTACGCCTGATACAACCTGTCCATCAGAACAACACATTACTGACCAGGAAAACTATTATACCGATTATTTGGAACAGGCAAGCGCTATATTTGAGAATTATAACAAAGACATATGCGATTTGTTGAATTATGATAACAGGCTGAATCGAACCATATATCCAACAGCCTATATTGAAAGCTATATGAAAGCCCTCGCGGCGTTTTTTTCTGATTCACCTTTTAGGCGACTTCCAATTAAATTATTAGAAAAATTTCAAGCCAGTGCAATCCAAAAAAATACCAAAAAAGGATTTGAACCGCCTGAACATCAGTTTTTTGATATCTGTGAGCTACTCATGGATTCTTATTCAGATCTTGAACAACTGTATCAAAATAAAATAACGTTTATTCGAAGAGAATTCATGCAAAATGCCCAATCTGTTTTATTTGAAAAAAAAAAGAAACTTCAAATTCAAAGCTTTGATGATTTACTGCATTATGTATACAAATCCCTTGAAAAAAAAAGTGACAGTCTTCTCGCCAAAAGTATCCGAAAAAAGTATCGGGCAGCATTAATTGATGAGTTTCAAGATACAGATCCCATACAATACCAGATTTTTTATACCATTTTTAACCATCCAGATTGTATATTGTATATAATTGGCGATCCTAAGCAAGCAATTTATAGTTTTCGGGGTGCTGATTTGTTTGCATATCTGAAAGGAGTAGAACATTCGGATCATCAATTTACGCTAGATACAAATTGGCGTTCTAGTTCATTACTTGTTGACTCAATCAACACAATTTTTTCACAAAATCCGGCTGCTTTTGTATACGATAATATGCCATTTCAATCGGTTCAATCCAAACAACCGCAAGTTCAAATGATCATTAATCATGAACCCCAAGCCCCATTGCAAATATTATATATTGATAACCCGGAAAAGCCTGAAGATCCTTTAAATAAGCAAACAGCCAGAGATATCATCTACAATCAGGTGTCTGACCATATCTACAAATTATTGCAATTGTCCGGAAATCAAGAGGCATTATTGGATGACCATCCCATTCAACCGGCAGACATTGCGATTCTGGTTCGGAAAAATTTCGAGGCAACCCACATGCAGGTCGCCCTTCGCAAGCGTGATATTCCAGGGGTCGTATACTCAAAAGATCGGGTATGGAATTCATCCATTTGTACCGATTTTTCCCAAACAATTGCCGCTGTCGCTGATTTTCAAAATGAACAAAAACTAAAAAGCGCGCTGACTTCTACGTTAATTGGTATGAATGCCGATAATCTGCTTGATACAATTGCAGATAGTAATCGTTTTGATGAATGGGTCACACGTTTTCAAGAATATCATGACATATGGCAAAAAAAAGGCTTTATGGTGATGTTTCGTTTTCTATTATCAAAAGAAAATGTGCGCGCCAATATCCTGTCCATGAGAAATGGAGAACGCTTATTGACCGATCTATTACACATTGCCGAGTTGCTTCATCAAGTGGACAAAGAAAAACAACCGGGTATTTCCGGACTGATGGAATATTTCAATCGATATCGGGCTGGTGAACAGTTTGCCAGACACGAGTCAAATATCAGGCTGGAAACAGATGAAAATGCTGTCAAAATTGTAACGATTCATAAAAGTAAGGGATTACAATACAAAATTGTTTATTGTCCATTTATCTGGGATGGTGTTGAACTTCACAAAAAAAGGCCTTTTGTTTTTCATGACCCAAACTATAATGATGCCTTGACGTTACCGATTACAGAAGAAGAAAGAAACAAATGTATTGACTGGGCACATACAGAATGTCTGGCAGAAAATATGCGAATTTTATATGTTGCATTGACGCGTGCTCAATACCATTGCTATCTGGTTCATGGCAATATCAGTAGTGTAGAAAGTAGTCCATTATCCTGGTTATTGCATGGAAAAGACATCGCTTGTAATGAACATACGCCTCTCAATAGTGTTGCCTTATTAAAGAAATCAGGTATTACAAGAAAAAAAACCTGGCAAGCATTGAATGAATTACAGAAAAATGCTCCCATTCATATTTGTTATCAAACATGGCCATTACCAGAAGAACCTGATTCTGATGCGCAATCTTTTTCAGAAAACGTGTCTGACTCCCACGAACTGGCATGTCTCGAACCGCATCAACAAATTGATTCAGACTGGCGTATTACCAGTTTTTCGGCACTAACATCGACGATCAAACATGCGTCTGAAATACCGGATTACGATATAAATATAGCGTCCCAAAAGGATTCTATCGCGCTTACTGAAAAAATACCAAAACCCATGTCTATTTTTGCCTTTCCAAAAGGTGCACGACCCGGGACGTTTTTACACGAATTACTGGAACAAGTTGATTTTCAAAAATCAGATGACCTGTTTATCAAAAATCTTGTGTCAGATAAATTGGCTGAATATGGATTTGATCTGAAATGGGAAAAACTAATGATTCGATTAGTTGATCGTGTAAAATGGGCCAGTCTATCTAAAGCAGATGCTGATTTTCGATTATGTCACATTCAATCAGCTTATCAGATCAATGAATTGGGATTTTATTTTCCAATTAAGGATGTTCAACCCAATAGAATTAAAGCGATTATCGATTCTGTGCCCTGGGTCAGGCAAACAAAAATTAATTTGTATCCTTTGGATACGTATCAAATCAATGGCATGATGAAAGGTTTTATCGACTTAATCTTCGCATATAAAAATAAATATTATATTTTAGACTGGAAATCAAATTATCTGGGGCCAGAGCTAAAAGATTACAATCAGTCATCCATGAAACGTGCAATTTTGGAACATTACTACATTCTTCAATATTATATTTATACCATTGCCTTGCATCGGTATCTTGGACAACGCATTGCAGACTATGACTATGAAACACATTTTGGTGGAATTTTTTATATTTTTCTGCGCGGTCTTGATGACAAACACTCGGGCAATTATGGTGTGTTTTGGGATCGTCCAACAAAAGATACTGTGATGGCACTAGATAATTCTTTTCATGAAGGATCTCATTTTTTTTTTAAGCAATCTACATTCTTTTCACAGAAAAGCTTTGATTTCTGAATGTTCGTAA
>Ga0272440_1003882_pt1 | contig 10965 bp, 12 predicted proteins | sample SSMMMBAug17_FD_192440 | JGI IMG/M metagenome (GOLD analysis project Ga0272440, IMG submission 192440) | Marine sediment archaeal communities from Little Sippewissett salt marsh, Falmouth, MA, United States - SSM-MMB-Aug17 | ecosystem: Environmental > Aquatic > Marine > Wetlands > Sediment ... | reverse complement strand
TCCGTTATATCTGTAACTTTCTTCTTAGCCGTAGCCATTCATATTCACTCCATTCATATTAAATTTTCTTCAAGTATCTCTTCTATTCTGTCGAACTCCCAATATGGAATTCTAATCAGTTTTATATTATTTTCTTTACAGTATTTGTTTTTTATCTCATCTCTTCTCTTTTGACCTTCTAAGCCGCCAAAAATATCGTTGTAATGAAATTCGCCATCATATTCTATTAAAACATTGTTGTCTTTGATGTAGAAATCGAATCTTAACAATCTATTGTCAAAACAACCCTCAAAAGTTTTTTCTCTAATATATTTTATTTTTCTATTATCCAATATCTCACATATTCTAGACTCTCCTTTGCTCTTCTCGCAATAAGGACATCCGCGATTTTTGTTTATATGCTCATCTGGTCTTGTCATAAACTCACCATGTATAGGGCATATTATGCAAACTTTTATTCTAGCGTTCACATATTTAACCTTAGAATAATCGTAAAGGTCACCATGAACTTCTTTTGCCATGTTTGTGAAATATAGATTCTTATCTTCGGCAACCATAATTGTAGGGTATTTACCACAAAGCAAATCTCTAGGTGTCAAGTATATATTACCATATTTGGATTTTGCCAAAATTTTGCTTTCATGTTTAAAATATTCTTCCAAGAACTCAAAATCTTTTAATATTATTGGATTTTTTATCTTTAATAATTCGATAAATTCTTCATGGGTGCGTCTAGATTCTAATGCTTTTAGTTCCTTTGAACACTCTGGGCAAATCCTTCCGTCAATATGTTTATTAGCATTCAATTCGAATATTCCATGTTTATTACATTTTGCATGAACTTTAAGCCTTCTGTTTTCATAAAATAAATCCAAATATTCATATAAACTTCCGTGCTTTTCTTTAAATTTTTTTAAATAATATTCTTCTTTGTTTACTAGACTTCCCGCAAAGTATTTTTGTCCTTTTAGTAAGTTTGAAGGTATTAATTCAACTAAGCCTATGGGTGACATAGCTTTTAGTTTAACTGCTTGCCCTTTAAACTTATCTAAAAACTCTAATTCTTTCCACATCTCATAATTTTTTTCTTTTAAGTTATTTAAAAATTTTTCATGGTCTTCGTCCGTCCAATTATTTGCTGATTTTAACAACTCTGGAACATATCTTTTCCTAGCCATAGCTACTGAATTATAAGACCTGTTTAATTTTGTTGCAATTTCATTAACACTCAAAATATTAGCATTCTCTTTCAAAAATTCAACTTCTTCAGTTGTCCATTTTCCCATAATCTACCTCCCCGTAGAAATCTCCCACAATTTAAAGTTAAAACAGGGAGCAGTGTGTGGGAGCACACCTTCGACCGCTAAATCTATCCCTGTCTTTCCTATCTATCAACACTATCATAACATACATTACAACAATTGTCAAACATATTTTTCAAAAATACCAAACCAATCCAAACACTATCTCTGCAAGTAATAAGTTCCCTTACCCTTTAAATATTTGTCAAAGACTATCTCTACCGCACCTATCTTGCAACCATCAAAATACTCATCAAGTGGTCTTAATGTTTTAAATATAGGCTCAAAGTAATCTTCATCAACTATAACTCTTTTTGCATGGCTTAATTTCATTCTATGTACAAACACATTGGCATCTTGTTGTACTTTGGTTAATGTAAATTCAACATCTTCTTCTTTTTTACATCCTTCATCTCTTAAAAAATTATTCATAATATGCTCTCTCCTTCATAATATATTTTACCCTCACCACCCCACAGGAATACAGCCCTATTTAACCATACTCCTGTGGCGAATCAAAGTAAATTATAATTTTGTTTTATTCAACATTAATCTTAATGTCTACTTCATCACCATCATCAAATACAATCAATGACTGTGATGGTTTGCCAAAATATCTTTTCTTTTGACCATAATCATCTACGCCCATAAGGTTTCCATTTACAAATACAGCACAATTCCCCTGCCAATCCGTTCTCTTAGAATGCCAATGACCCATGAATATGTACTTAGGCACAATTCCCGTAGCCATAATCATATTTTGAACGACTGAATTTACAGAATCGTTATGTCCATGAACAAAGAAACAATCTTCGCCATTAATTACAAAATGACCAATTTCATCCTCGATTTCGTTGTAGATATATTCAATTTTTAAAATGCCGTCTTCAATCTTGTCAAGGATATACCAGTCAACAATTTTGTTGAATGATTCCTTTTCAATATGTTCTTTGTAATGCTTATTTACTCTGTCATGATTTCCAACAACAGATAAATATTTAACATTCAGACCAAAATCAACAAATTCTTTTAATAGATTCTTTATTGATTTAGCAACAAACATTACTTGGTCTAAAACATCTAATTCTTCTGCTAGACGAGTTGTTACATGAATGCTCCCACTGATTAAATCTCCCAGACTTGCCACATAAAGAGTTCCAATGTTATCAATCTTAGCCCTTCGCATAACTTTCATAGCAACTTCGTTTAACCTTTTTTTAAAGACTTCTGTATTATATGTATTCCAATAATTATCAATCACCATACCGACATGAAAATCTGAAAGCATAAGAACAGCCTCTTTTTCACCTTGATGTTTTGATTCATATTTATCAAATACAACCTCATCAGCATTCTCATAAGCCGACTTAAATGAATCTTTTAAATTTTCAATCCTAGCTTCATCACGTAGAATCTTTCTTTTTTCACGCAACACATCTCTGGTTTTTACTTGTTGTTTATATAATTCATCTTTTTTAACGTCAATGTCATCTAATTGGTCATTGATTCCTTCTTCTGTGACATATTCGTCACGAACTTGATTCCACACTTTCTCAAATGACTCGTATATTTTGCGATGTCTGGATTCATCGTAGTCAAGTTTCAGCTCTCTGTTACAAATTTCTCCAGCTTCAGCTAAAGTAATGTTGCCAGTATCCTTCATATAAGAATAAACACGCCAGATAAAATGATACTCATGCTCGTTGTCTTTTCTTTCAAAATTCAAAATAGAACACCACCTTATTCTTCTTCTTTGACTTGTCTGGTAATTACGACCTTAACAATGTCTCCACTGTCAAAATTGTCTAATACGATTTTCGTAAGGTCTAAAATCTCTCCAGTTTCTAATTCCATCAATTCAGTGGTTACGTCAACTTCCTTAATTGTTACAACTTTTTTACTTTCTTCTACTATTTTCATAATTTGTTTCTCTCCTTTTCATAAATTTATTCTACTATTTCGCTATTTATGCTTACTAGTTCAAAGAGTAATCCATCTTTTTCAAACACTCCCAACAATTCTTTAGCCATTTCTAATGGATTAATTTCTCTTGCATCTTTTTCTTTTACCTCAAGTGCCATAGGCTCTTCAAGCATACAAGAATCTAGAATGACTAAATTAGCACAAGAGTTACAACCGCATCCGCACACGTAATATGTGAAGTGAGCACATACATCTTCCTCGAAATCCATAAAGTTTAGTGTATTTTTAATACTGTTCATAATGTTTGTTCCTTTCATAATTCAAATTTTTTATTTTTATAATAATTATATTATATTTGTATTCTTCATATTGCTTTTCTGTGTTGTCTTTATATCCATATATTTTATGAAATTCCTTATGACATTCGTCGCATAATGTAATACCATTGCTTACATCCAACCTACGTTCTTCACACCAATGATACCCATCTTTATGATGTGCGTTTAGATTACCACCTGTATTATCGCCACAACACTGACAAGTATATTTATCTCTTTCATAAACATTTTGTATCCACTCTGGATATCCTTTTATTTTTCTTCTCTCTATTCTATCTTCTTCACTCAAGTTTGAATTGTAGTTTGGATGGTTTTCTCCACTATTTCTTTCATAGTAACAAAGCCAACAACCATGCCCTGCATTTATATGCTTATCTGGTTTTTGCCAAAAAGCTCCATGTATTGGACATATTATTTCTACCTCTGTGTTTGAATTAATATACACAACCTTAGAGTAATCATAAAACCCATTATGAATTTTATTTGAATCTATTATAAATTTAGACAAAGTCTTTCGCATTAACTTAGACATTTTCTCATTTACACACATTGGACACCCTTGTCCATTTTTATGTTTGTTTGGGGTCTTTCTATATTCGCCATGTATTGGACATACTATAGTGACTTTTTCTGATGATTTTATATATACGACTTTAGAATAATCATAAAAATTATTATAAAGCTTACTACAATATTCTATAAAATCTTTCTCGTATATCTTTATTCTTTCTTCTTTTCTTTTTGCTAATTCATAATCACTTAATTTTTTACTCATAATCTCATCTCCACAGATAAAACACCTAAAATAAATCAAAGGGAAGGCGTTAGGTAGACGCTTTTCGTGTTGCAATCACTATCCCTTGATATTATTACATTTTATTTATCAAAAAGTCTTGCTAAATCAGCAGTTTTAGACCTTTCAACTTTTTCTAAATTAACCCAACCAAATTCTTTTTGACCAGATAATACTTCTATTGTTTCTGCAACAGAAGAGTGGTTGTGACGCACGTCGTCTAATTGATGGTAATCCCCATTCATTATGAAAATAGAATCTTCACCAACCCTAGAAATTAAAAGTTGAATTATATCTGTTGTACAATTCTGCATCTCTGTTAACATTATTATACTATTTTTAAAAGTTCTTCCTCTGACCGCCCCTAAATTACCAATTTCTAACTTGCCATTTGAAAGAAACATTTCTGTTCCATATTGCTCACCAAGGATATCGTCTAAAACAGCAGAAAATGGCTCTTGCTTCTCTAAAAACGTGCCAGGCAAGAACCCACTCTCTTTTATCCCCTTTACGTTCACAGGATTTCTAAACCATACTATTTTATCATATTTATTCTTTTGGATTAAATCTAGTGCATTCGTTAACATACAGTAGTCTTTGCCTGTGCCATATCCACCAGAACACAACTTAATAGTAATATCATCATTCTGCATTAAACTAAATAACATCTTTTGTTGTATATTTCTTGGTTTAACCTTGCCAATGAAATCATTCTTTATATCTTTGTATTTTAGATTAATAATTTCTTCTCCGTTCCATTGAAGAATGCCTTGAATTTCATAATCGTTCTTTATTCCATCTTCGTCAAACAATGGTCGTGATGTGTCTTTTAATATTGCAAATTCATTTACCTGCAAGTTAAATATATTGTTTTTAGGGTCTTTTGCTAAGTTATTTAATTTATTAGCCACATCATCATTCATGCAATCCCAATAGAAAACATGATACCCATCATAATTTATTTCTTTACTTTCGTCATCTAATTCAACACATTCTAAGCCAATAGCTTTTGCTTTAATTTTTAGCCCACGGTCTTTTGTTGCTAATATTGCACCTTCACGCTTTGCACATGATATGATTTTATTGTCATTGTTATGCAAATCAAAACCTTCTGGCAAACCATCGACAACATCTGCTACCACAAACTCAAGATTTTCTTCATTTTTTTCTATGAATCTAAGTCCAGTTCTCCCATTAAAAGCTCTTTTGGGTTCGCTTGATTCCTTTTGATTATCCAGCTCATCAGCAACCACACTGCATATGATATATTGATACTCATTAATATTTTTTTCTAGCCATTCATTATTCTGTATTAATACAGATGTGTCTAATACTAATTTTGTTCTACTCAAAGCGTAGCCCTCTTTCTGTCTGTATTTTTAATCCAAATATTCTAACAATTTATCCATTACATTGAATTTATTCTTATTTCTCATACTAACAAATTCATTCTTTTGGTGCATTAAATATAACGCCTTATCAAAGTTTAATTTAGGATATTCCTTACTTACTATGCGTTGCATAGATTCTCTGTTAATTATCTTCATATTATTTATTCACACTTTCTCCTATATTATATTTTATTACAAAATTCTATTTATTATATTACAAAACTTCTTCCAAGTCAATATCTTCGCCAATGATTCCATCTATTAGTCCTAATTCTTTAGCCTCACTTGCATACATATACCACTCACGACCATATTTTTCTTCATACAATTCTTCAGAAATATTAGTTTTGCCCATTATATAATTCTTAATTCTTTCTTCTTGCTCTTCTGTAAAACGTGCTATATCACGCATTTTCGCTGTAGAGCCATATCCACCACTTGAACCATCGTGAAGTAAAACTGTACTATTTTTGAAAGCATATCTCTTATGACATGCTAATAAAATCAATCCACCCATAGAATAAGCAACATCCATCACGACCCCGTACACAGGTGTTTTGCTTAATTCAATTATGTCAATTAAATTAAATCCAGTTGATACCAAACCACCGTATGTAGCAATCTTCAGTATAATGGGTTTTCTATGTTCCACAGGAAGACCTCTGTCTTCTTTGTTCCATTTCAAAATGTATTCATTAACATATTCAATAGTAGATTTATTAATTTCTTCGTTAACGATAATTATTCTATTTTCATAGTTTTCATTAACAATATCTTCATAAATCTTATCTTGTCCACCTAACGCCATAGCCAACACATCTTCTCTTTTATTCATATTACTTCTCTCCTTCATAATTTTTTATTTGTAAATCAAATACTTTAGATAAATAGTATCTATAGTTAGACCTTAATAATGTCTTATCTACAATAAATCCTCCATATTCGATTACATCTTTTTCATTAATAGATTTCTTTTCGCTATCGTTTAGAAATCTTAAAAAATCCTCTATTCTTAAATAATATGTATTCCCCGTAACCCTAAAATCTAACAAGAAATGTGGGAATATGTATTCATGTTTAATTCCTTTGCTTAAACCTTCTATTTGATTTAACTTAATCATTTTGCCTTTTGCCTTCTTTTCTCTCTGAATGCTAATACTAGTCATTTCAGTAGACTTTAATTCACTTGGGAAAAATGCACGATTATAGAAGAAAAAGAAATCATAAGGATTCTTTACAGTATACTTTGTAAAGCCACTATCTTGACCGAAAGAACTGGCACTATCTTTTATTCTTTCGCAATAAATATTATAATATTTTGCAGAATTTTGTATAGCACTTTCAAACTTTTTGCCATCTTTTGAAGCCATTTCACACTTCCTTCACACATTATTTCTCCAAAGCAAACAACCCACGTGCATAATCTTATATCCGTGAGTTGTTGCGTAAAGGAGAGAGCATGACGCTTGTTTTGACACACGCACTAAATGCAACGTCATTTTATTAAAAAGAGCATACAGGCGATAGCACTACTTTTATCTTATAGGTTGGTTAGTCTTCCCTGCTCTGCTCTTTGTAAACTTTTTTATAGAGATTGGTCGCACTACTCATCATATAGACTTTCGTGCGTGGGACAATTCGCTAGCTTCCCAACTAAACCAAATCTCTCTCTATATACCCACCAAAGGAATCCCCATTTTATAGGGTTTGTAGGCATTTTTTATTCATTTTTTAGCAAAATTTTTCGATTTTATAGCACTAAACACCTCTAAAACAAGACAAAAACACATCTTTATGTTCATCAAATAAAACTTTTAAAAATGGAATTGTGTCTTTTTTATTCAACTTTGACTCCATGCTTTCCATCTGGTTTAATAAGCCAATCATTGTATCTTGCTTTATTTTTAAATTTTTTATTGCATTTCTGAATTCTTTGTCAATCTCAGACATCTTCTCAAATCTATCTTTTGAATCCAACTCCAATATAAAGATTTGTCTTATCATTTTTGAGTGTATAGAAGTCTTTTCAATTATTTTGGCGATATGTCTTTTGTTGTATTTTGACCTGTCTGACTTTTTTAAAAGTGAAGAAAAATGAATACCACTTCTTTTATTTGCTTTATCTATATTATTGGATTCTTCATAAAGATAATCCATAGGTGTCATATGGAACTCTGTTTCAATTTTTTTTGATTGACTAACTTTTTCCCAAAACAAAGGTTTATCACCAGACAATTCGTGCATGTTGGCAACATTATCTATTTCTTTCTTTATATCTATTTCATAGAACTTTTTTGCCAAATCTATACAAATACAAGACAGCACTGTCATCACATCAACTTTTTCTAATAATTCTTTAGTATCAACGCCTTTATTTATATTATCCCAATATTTACTCATACAGCTCTGTCCTAAATTAACAACCCTACCAATATCTCTTTGACTATTAGATAGCTGATTATCTATATCAGCCATATCTTTTTTTGTTAGCCTATACTTTTTCTTCTGGCTCTCTACATTATTTAGGCAAACATCGTATTTTCTAAAACATTTTCTGGCACTTTCCAATAGTACGCTATTGTCAAATATAACCGCAGTATCAGAATCGTAATCACATGAAGATAATATGTCCTGTATCGGAAAGTCTATTGCGTTTACACAAACTATATTGTCTGTTAGATTAAAATATTTTCTAATCTCAGAACTATAAATATTTCTTACTATTAAAACATTGGAAGGAGCGGTATGTGGGTTTCTAAACGCCACGTAGTCTCTGCCAAAATCAAACATAGTTGTATACACTTCGTTCCCTGTAAGCTGGCACTCTGTTTTGTTTATATCGAATACACCTATAGCATGTTTTAACATTTCTACGGGGTTGCCAAACAATACACAATAATCACCTTTTAATCTCAACTTACCTCTTTTCATATGTTCTTTTATATCTTTGATTTTATGTTTTCTTACATCCCTAAATATTTTAGTATTAACTATACCTTTGTTTATCTTATAAAGTTCACAAAACATCTCATTGCTATTTGTTATGTTGCTTTCTTTACTCAAATATTCCATATAGTATTCATCATCATTCTTTAATCTATTAATATTTTCTATCTCATATGACATTAAATTTTGAATGTCTTCTCTGCCTAATGGCATACTATTCAACATTTGATAGCTAGTTTGCTGATATTCTCCATGTTTTGATTTTTTCTCATGCTTGCATACACCAAAGATACATTCATCTTTTTTCACAATATCTTTCCAATACTGATACATCTCATTTTTTCCACCAACAACTGAAGAAAATTTTAAAGCCTTCAAACTGTTTGGCGTAGTAATCATTTCAATATCCTTTGCATATATTTTATTGCCAAACATATCTTCTATTTCCCAATTTTCATATAATACATTCTTTGGGCAATTGTCTTTTAGAAACAACTGTATATTCCCAGAAAATGAGGCAGATTTAAACATATGATTTCTAAGAAGCATCATTGAATAACCGTTAAAATATTTACTGTCGAGTATGCTTTGACCGTCAAATATAGAGTTTACAACATCTGTATTCATGCTTACACTCTCTAGAAATCCATCGCTTCCCTTTTGAATTACACTACAGTTATCTTTAAAAATACTGTCTACATCAGAGATTAACAGTATCTTATCTGGATTTATTTTAATTGTATATTCCAAAGCACTCCCAACCAATGATTCGTATGCTAATAAAGCTGGATAGTCTATTTCGTCATTTTCCTTTATGTTTAGCTCCATTCTAGACCAATTAATCATTTTCTTATATAAGGATTTCTTTATAAAAAGAACTTGCCCCGTCCTTGATTTTGAACTAGACCTCTTATATACAACATATTCTACTTCTTTTATTTCGCCCGTACTTTTCACCAATCTTCTTAATTTAAAACCATCTAAATATAATATTTCACGCAAAGTCTTTTGTGAATAACTTTTCCAATTATTTTCTTTACATGTATTTACGAAATTAACAAGTTTTTCTTTGTATTCTGCATCTTCTGTCTCAGTAATTCTTTTTTCATTTAATGCTATCATTTCTTCTGAGCTTTTTACTTTTCTGTTAAATTTAACATTTATAATATCCTCAGAAAAATACTTTTCTTTTCTTTTACTTTTCTTAACATTAAATCCTACTTGCTCTAATTTTATCAACTCAAGAGAGAAAGGTATCATTCCTGTATATTCATATATCAATTCTTTATCTCTATTCATGTGTTCGTATATGTCCGAAGCCTCAATGCTTCTTATGTAAACATTTTTGCTTTCCATCTAGTCTCTCCTTTTTGTAAATCTATTTATAGTATTCTTGATAATATTGTGAATCCCTAATCTCTACATTGTTTTCCGCCAATATTGTCCTAACTACTTCAAATGTCATATCAGCACCATCTGAATTATAATATCTATATATATCTGATATGCTTTTATCTTCATTAACATAAAAATTAATTATCTCATCTTTGAATTTTCTAGCCTCCTTTAGTCTATTCTCTCTTTCATACGTTTGTTTGTTTATAATTTTTATGTTTTTTGATTTAATAAAATCTGATAATCTAGTATTAGAAACCACATAATCGCTTATACTATTAAGTTGTTCTTTTATAAATTTCTTAGTTTTAAATTCATTAGCCATCTTTCTTATATTGTTTTCTTGTTCTCTAAAAAAATCATCAAAGTATTTGTTCAACTCTGAACGACTAATAGATTCTTCTTTTTTTGAATCACATTTATTATTTCCACAGATATTATAATATGGATTCTTCTTTTTTATAAAGAAGGATTCTAATTCAAAAGCATATTCTTCGTCTATTTCTATTATCTTTTTTGCAGTAAAACACCATTCTCCTAATTTGTTAAAGTCTTTTTGTAGTTTTTTATTATGATGTTTATTTCTCCTCAAAGAACAAAAATGATTATTCATTCTAAGGTTAAAATCTTTTGTGCAACCAATATACTTCCTATTGTTTTCCACGTTAACTATTTCATATATTATTGACATATTATCCCCTCCTACACACTAAAAATCTTACATACCCACTCATAATCGTCAAAAAATTGACCTCTAGCCTCATAATAACTATTTTCATTATCAACTAATTCCATATATTCCATATCATCTAAATCACTCTCATGGTCTATATATCCTTGATATATACATTCTGCCAACCCCAACTCATCAACTAGCT
>Ga0272440_1003881_pt1 | contig 10965 bp, 8 predicted proteins | sample SSMMMBAug17_FD_192440 | JGI IMG/M metagenome (GOLD analysis project Ga0272440, IMG submission 192440) | Marine sediment archaeal communities from Little Sippewissett salt marsh, Falmouth, MA, United States - SSM-MMB-Aug17 | ecosystem: Environmental > Aquatic > Marine > Wetlands > Sediment ... | reverse complement strand
GCGTCCTTCCCTTTCTACAAATTTTTCATCAACTTCCCGATACTCTGCTTTTATTAATTCCTGAAACTTCAATAAAATTAATTCCATATCAAGATTATTAAAATCATCAATAAATTTTGCTTCATATTTATAGCTTAAAGCAGGACCCTGTTCTAATTCTCTTTTAGCAATAAAGTAATCATAAAGTAGAATTTCAAATATTTTATTATGAACCTTTAATTTATGATTTAACGACATGCCTAAAAAACCATACATCACCCCTAAATGATGAACATGATGATTATAATTAATTTCAAGTCCATTTAAAATTAACTGTTCAAGAAGTTTACAAAGACCTTGATATTGATTTAAATTTTTAACTAAATCATCGAATAATGTATTGTTTTCAAAGACAATAATCTGTATGGCCTGTTTGAGACCATCTTCGCTAAAATTTTTATTCAGTTTTTCATCCATAATATAACATAGCTTGCTTACCAAATAAGGATAACCACTTGTATATAATCTTAGATTTTCAGCGATAAAATCAATATCCATTCCTGTATGGTAATCATTTTCATAGTCAGTAAGCATGGTACTGATTTCATAAGCAGAAAAACTCATATCAATATCAAAATCAATGGCAATATTCCACGGTGAATTGTACTCAGATTCTTTATTGTTCCGAATTTTCATCTTCATATTTTTTATATCATGAACCCCAGCTAAAATTACACTATGGAAGGTTGTATCTTCTCCTTCAATTTGTTTAAGATATTTATTTCTTAGCATTCCTAAAAAATTATAAAAAAGGCTATAACTTGTTGCCTTATCGACTTCATCTATAAATAAAACGATTTTTTCTTCTGCAATATTTGTAAGATTTGTAATTAAATCACTTAAATCATCAAATGTTTTAGTTGATTGTGTTTTTATGCATAAATCTTGTCTGTTAATAATCTTTAAATACTTGTTAATATTTCCAATAAATACTTTAGAAAACACATTGATATCTTTAAAAGCATCAATGCCTTTTCCTTCAAAACTGATACTGAGGACAATATAATCCTGCATTAATTTTTGTTTAAGCAAAAATATTGTTGTTGTTTTGCCGTACTGTCTTGGTCTGTTGATTGTAAAATACTTTTGTTTTTTTATAAACGTAATTATTTTATCAAGCTTTTGACTGATGTCTGCCATATAATGCATATGAGGAATACATGTTCCTGTATAATTGAACTCTTTCAGGTTTTTCATAATATCTCCTTAAATTTTGAAACCAGAAGCTTGATTTCAAGGCAGCTATAAGTTGGTGATCATAAGTTTTCGGTAGAAAAAAGTCAATTCGTCAGTTTGGCGAATCCTGACATGATTTTTGCTTCTTCTAACTGACCCAGGAAAATGGGTAATTATATTATAAGCCTCTCATATGTTCTGGTCGAAGTGCAGAATGCTTTTCGTTGGACAAAATATCATCTATCATTTGAATCATTTGATGTTTATCTTTTTGAAGTGTTCCTTTAATAGGAAAATAATTTGATGCATGAGTACCAACAAATTTTAATGGATCAACAGTGATATTTTCAAAAATCCATTTCATTTCCTGAAGGGTTTCAAAAGGGTCAAGTAATTGAAAATCTCCTTTTTCCACCTGATGAAACAAGACAGTTCCTGGCACAGGTGTTACTGTTAATGCGGCAAGATAATGCGGTTTCATTTCATTACAAATTTGAGATGTTGCAAGCGCGTGTTTCTCTGATGCTTCACCTGGTCCTGCAATTCCTAAAAGTACCATTGCTGAAAGATTGATACCTGCTTGTATCAAATGAAGCCCTGAATCACGCATTTGCGTGGCATCAACACCTTTTTTTATGGATTTAAGCAGATCCTCATCTCCAGTTTCTACGCCCAGATAAGCTTTGGTTAAGCCAGCGGCTCGAAGAGCTGATAACTCTGATAATGATTTTTCCAACGTGCTGGTGGGACCAACATACAAGCCAACATGGCGCAAAGAAGGAAACGTATGATACAATTCTTGTAAGATTTCCAGCAGCATGTCTGTTTGAATAACAATGGCATCACCATCACACAAAAAAACCTTTTCCAGATCACCATAATGGTCTTTTGCCATGTTGATATCTGTTTTTATTTCTTCTAGTGGGCGAATTTTAAACTTTTGATTTTTATACATTCCACAAAAGGTGCAGTGATTGTGGGAACATCCTATTGTGCATTGTAGTAAATAACTGTTGGCTTCACTAAAAGGTCTAAAAATATTACCTGTATAACGCATTTTTTCCTCATTTTTCGAAAATTTCTATAAATATGGCAAAAAATCAGGTTTCTGATACCCCATTGTGATCAATTTAGAACGGCCGGGTAATGGCGTGTCTTTGCTTATAAGTCCGCTGGATTTCGGATTAATGACAATTCGCGTTTCATTCCGAAGGTTTCTAATAAATCCAATTAATAAAAATGGTGCTTCATTTAAAATAAATTTTCTGGATAATTGCCTGAAACTCAATTGTCTGGCACGTTGTGGAATCGGGTCAATAAAAATTTGGGGGGTGCCATCCTCTGTGGTTAATAAATTTTCAAAGATATTGGTTACACCGGGCGTAATACAACTGGATGCAATCAGCTTTTCCGATATTTCTCCCAGACAAATAATTTCATTAATTTCTGACTGTTCAATATGGGGTCGGTTCATGGATGATAAAAGTTCCATCACTGTATGCACCTGCGGATTGGCACGTTCAATAGCAATGGCATTGAGTGACGATGGCGCATCTGCCAACTTGCCATGTTTTGGATCTGCCAATATGATCGATGCTCTGGCACTGCTGATTCGCGCTTTTTTCAGGACCGTCTCTTCTGTCGGACGGCCATAAATGACTAAAAACCGTGCTGTCCCTGAAATTACAGGGTGCCAGCTGGGATTCATATGCCATAACTTTGAATCCTGAACAATCAATACGACATCAAGTGGTGCCTGTACAGTGCTGTTTTGTAGTTCTTCTACAATCGTTTTGACTTTTTCATTGCAATTACAGATCACCACATGACCTTTTAATGCCTCAAAAGAATTCGTCCTTTCCATAAATCATCCTGATTCACTCCTGCAAATGATGGAAACTCATATGCAATTAAAATTAAATTGTCATTTTTACCAAGAATTGCTCCCGGTGATGATAAGCCATCCTCATCTGAAACTGGATTCAGCTTAAAATTGGATGCTGGAAACTGGTCGGGAGATCGGTCGATCCCGACCAAAATCATGGGTTCATCATCAAGGTCTAAAAAAAATAATTGTGCCTGCTTTAACGTTTTTCCAACCAATTCCTCAGGTATCGGTATTAAATAAAACTCACTGGAATCATCTGTGTAGGTCATCAAAGAAGTATAAATTTCTGTCACACCTGGATTCATGACCGCCTGGCCAATCAAACGTTCGCCAAATTCTCTGGCTTCAATATAACTCACACCCGCCAGATGTGATGCATACCGAAGGCTGTCTTGTGTCTGGAGTTCAACAGTCATATGAACATCAGGATTAAATGACAGGGCTGCAATGGCTTTCATCAATGAACGATTATCTTTTTCAAGAACACTTTCATTTTCATCTCGGTCTGATGACAAAATAATGACGCGTGACGCATGTTCAATCCAGGCCTGTTTAAGAATGGATCGCCTTAATGGATCTCCAAACAAGGCAGAGACCTTTTTGTATTTTTTTGGATTGGCAATCTTAATATTGTTGCCCCGCTGGCTGACAATGACAATTTGATTTCTACCCTTGATGGCCGCAGTGATTTGCTTGATCACATTAAATAAATGGGAATTAAATGAAATAATAACAATATGATGATGCAGCCGGCTGGATGGTGCTTTCAACTGGATCTTGCCAGAACGATTCATTTGTTTGACCAGAATGGATACCAGTTCGGCTGTCACCAAGCCAGCAAAACAAATCCCAATCAGCAGAAAAAATGAAACTTCAATCCGTCCAAGCAATGACAACGGCTCCTTGTCCTCAATACCGGATACCAATACAATGATGATATGCCAGTATGCCTGCCAATAGTTTGCATAAGGACCTGTATTGCCTACCAATCTTGTTTCTGTAAAATATAACAGGTTTGACCCCAGAATCCAGAAGACCAGGGTCACTAAAAAAAGTAACCTCATTTGTCTCAGATGATAATGATGGGTCAACGCACTGGACCAGTTTCTGATCCCAATGTATGCCCGATAAAAAAAGATGCGATATCGAATAAATTTGAGTAATCGCAACAAACGTAGTAATCGCAGGCCTCTGAAAAATGGTAAGAAAATATAATCTGCATGAATTACAAGCAATGTGGGCATTATGGCCAAAAAATCAATAATTGCAAATAATGAGAAGGGATAGGTAATGGGATTTATTGAAACAATCCATCGCATGAGATATTCTAAACAAAACAATACTGTAAAACAAAACTCCAGTTGCCAAAAAAATGAATCATATTCTGGAAAATAATATCCCAGCGGTATCAGCAAACAGGAGGTTAGAATGCAGACAATAATGATAATGTCTACAATCAAACTGCCCGGTGTGGATCGAAATTTGCCACCATAGGGTTCGAGAAGTTCGAATATGCTGTCTTTGAGGCTATGTTTTTTTAATAATTGTTTTGAATCCATTTCAAATAATTTTCCCGACAAATTGTTTCTGTACGAGCAAGTCGTTGAAAAGCAGAAATGAAATCCACTTCTCCCACTGTAAATACTCCATGACCATAGACAATAACTGCCTCGCTTTCATGAAAGGCTTTTGGTAATGTATGAACCAGACCATATGGGCCGCATCCAACCTCGCCTGGAATGATTGGTATCCCATTTATTTTTCGGCCCCCTGAACAATGGGTATGACAATTATTTTTATTTTTACAGTTTTTACGATCAAGGCAAAACATTGACATTATAACACTAAACCTTGGATGTCCATGCAAAATTGCCCGGAATTGATTATTTAACACAATTTGTTTATGTGCAGAAAACTCACTTGATGCTGTAATCGCTGTACACGATGAACCATCCAGTGGACAAGGATCTATGCATCCGGCAAGTTCTTCCAGAGAACTTGCCGTTTGACTGATATACAAATTATCATTCAACAGATATGACACATTGCCAAAGTAAGAATCAACCAGCCCATAATAAACAGTATAATACCCCGCTTCTTTAATGGCATCATATACATCATTTTGCGTTTGAAATGGCCCTTTTTTTAAGTCTGGCAAAGCTGATGGCAATGTATTTGAATAATTTATAATCTCATATATCGTATCTAACTCATTGGTTGATAAGCTTTTTTCACAGGCACTTTGAATTTTTTCAGAAAAAAAAGCAACAAAACATGCAAAACACATTGAACTATAAACAACAAAGGCTTGTTCGGGTGTCAAGGCACCACTTGCAATAACCCCCATATGCGGTATAATGACTGCCTTTCTATGAGAAAGTGCTTCAACAATCCGATTACAATCCCATTGACGAATAATCGGTAACTCATGTAAAAAAGTTCTACTTTCTGTATCTTGAGGACAAATGGACTGTTTCGAATTTGCCGATAAAGCATCAATAATGTGGGCATAAGGATAATCAGGTGGTGCAAAAATCAGCGCATTAATCGGTAATTGCGTCAGTATATATTCAAAATCTGCCTGAAGCTCATGTGGCTGATTCCAGATACAGGCATCATCCAATGCACCAATCAATACATTTCCAGAGGCCACAAGCCCTGATTGATAAAGTTTTTGTTCATATTTATGGATGAGATCAATCATCGTTCATTTTATTTATGTATTCCATTAGTTTGTTACGAATCATATCGAACTGTTTTGTAATTTGTTCGTAATCAATTTCATCAATTATGGGGCTTAGTAAATCAATTATTTCGAGAATATCATCCGGATTTTTATTATGAATGCAATGAGATATAAAAGCAATTATATTTGGTAATTCCATCCTTGTTTTCTGTATACAATAATATTTATCATCAGAAAATCGTCTGTTCAAGAAATGAATAAACGCTTCCATGCCGCGAGCCCATTCTCTTTTGAATTGTGGTAATTGATTCTTCGAGAGTCTGGTTTCAAGATATGAACTCAGCCCTGGATAAAGGAGGAGTTGTTCGCGATATTCCCTGGCAAGACCATGCTCTATAAGTTCATCCTTTAATGCAAGAAAGGGTTTTGATGATATTTCTTCCATTTCCTGCCTGGCATTATTCAACCACTCGTTATCAGATTGTTCGGATGTTTCATCATTTTCATCAGAATCTTCAGGTGCTAACGAGGCCATTAGTGCGCCAATAATCGAAGAAATTTCGCCGCTCATATGTGAAAAAATCATTTTGTTGACACTGTCATGAAAGACAGCCAGATTATCAATATATTGAAGAGAAGCTTTGGACAATCTTTGAAGGATTAATTCAAAGCTGGCAGCCAATGCACAATCTGCCGGATCAGGATAATCCTTTGAAATTTTGTGCATCAGCGTAGACATTTTTCTAATTGTTAACTGAATGCCCCGCCGATGAATAGTCGGCACCATATTTATTATGCATAAGGGATGATAATGAACAAGTTTCATCAATCTGTCGATATCATCATCAGGTCGTCCCAGGGGCGCATGTCTTATTTGATACCCACCTTCTTTCATGCCCGCATGGATTAATTTAATGGCTGTGGTTTTGTCTAAAGGATCCAGATGAAACTCATTGGCATTGTCATTAAAAGGCACCCCGAGGTCTTCACGTGTCGTGAAAAGAATTTTTGTATCTGGAATGTCAAGTAAGCTGTAAAATAACTTTTGTATATCGAATATGACTTGTAGATCATTTGTCAGCATGTAATCAATATAGTTGGGGCAGGTATACTCCATATTGTCGCATATCATAAAAGTGCGTTTTTTTAAAAATTTTCTGAAGATTGAGTCAATAAAATCTTTCCATTCATCCTGTTGAAATTCAATATCTGTAAGAACCTGTTTTCCGATTTGATACAATATAGATGTTGCCGTAGAAGAATAATTCAATTGTACATATACAATTTGATCTACACGTGATGTTTTCAGAAACCAGCGTGCTGTTTCAACGGCAAGCGCAGTTTTGCCCTCACCGCCTTTGGCTTGAATGACAGCCCAGTTATCATTTTCTAAAAAACGTTCTATATATAATAATTCCCTGGAGCGATTCACAAATTTGTTTGCCGGTGGATCGGGTAATTTGTCGCTTCTTTCATTTTCATTTAATGCGAATTCTATACGTTCCATATATTGAAATAATCGGGGGTCATTTTTTTGCATTAATGAGGGAACAAACCAGTCAATAATATCCACAGCACGATCATGAAAAACCTCTTGTTCAATGATTTTTAATGCAATAGCACTTTGACCGGAACATACAGCCTGTGAAATTCGATTTCCCTGAATCAATGATTGGTAAAAATATGTGAAGAATTGCTTTATTGTTTCAGGCATCAGTTTATAAGGTATTGTGATTACTGAAGACACCCCTTTTTGAAGCATATTGCTTATTATTTGCGACATCTCAGTTTCAGGATGTTGGCATGTGCCAAGAATCACCAGAGGGATTTCAAAAGACTTCATACACGTTGCCAGCTTACTGGCTTCGACAATGCTGACATTTCGCTTGAGTGTATCCGGAATTCTGTCAGGGTTTTCAAAACAGAACCCTTTTTCACCAGTCTCTGAATGATTATCCCAGTGTCCATCAAAATGAACCACATGAAAAGGTTTTCCGGAGAGCTTTGCGGCATCAAGCGTCTTCTCCAGTTCCAGAAAGGTTGGTGGATTTAATATGTGGATTGATACATGACTACCCAGTAAGCGGACTGCACTAAATAATGGTTTTGCCATTGAACGATGATTCGTTTCTGTATGCCTTGCATCATCTTCAGGCCGTGCATTGATTAATAAAATTCGCACTGGCGGTGTTTCAGCTTGAATATCCCAGTTTTCGGTATGGATATCAGAAAACTGAGATCGCACCACTACCGGATAATTGTGATGGAACATTAAATATTCGTCATCATCGTGCATCAAATGCCAGGGCTGGGATAAAGCAATGTTTAAGGCACCGTAGTTTTCGCTTGTTGACTGGCCGAAACGTACTGTGAAAAAGCTTTTATTTGTTTTTGCCTGAGACCAGTCGTATAGTATATCATCACAAAGGTCTGGAAAAACATCATTAAACAACTGATATCCCCAGTCCATAAGCTGATTTTCAATGTCTATCGCTTTTTTTAGATACGTATTGGATGGCCATAGGTGATATTGCGTTAAATACCACTGGATGTCATCCTGTTGAACGGGACATGTAAAAAACAAATGATAGGGTTCTGTTTTAACAGATTGCGTTTCACCATCATTATCATGAACAAGTTCAAGTTCAGCCATCGCTGAAATTTTTTCCTTTTCCTGAACGTTCAAATCAGTCACATGTAATATCAGTTCATTCATTTGAAGCGCGTTGTCGTTTGTTAAACGGCTTTTTTGTTGGGTCATGCGTGGCCTTTCATATCATCTCTTATTTTTTTACGCGTTCTACATATTCACCCGTGCGGGTATCAATGCGTATGATTTCACCTTCTTCGATAAATGGTGGCACCTGAAGTGTATAGCCTGAATCGACTGTTGCAGGTTTGGTGCTTCCAGAAGCGGTATCGCCTTTGACCCAAGGGTCGGATTGCACAACAGTCATTTCCACAAAGTTTGGCAATGTAATACCAATGGGTCGCTCTTGAAAAAATAACACGCTGCATTTCATATTTTCTTTTAAAAAATGAATACCATCTTCCAGTTGATCCTCAGTTAAAAATTCCTGCTCATAAGTACTTGTATTCATAAAGCAATATCTGTTTTTTTCTGCATACAAATATTCCATTTCATGTTCTTCAAGATTGGCTTCGTTAAATTTATCGCCCGAACGATACGTTCGATCAAACTGGTTTCCTGTGACCATGTTTTTAAGTTTACAGCGATAAAGAGCCTGTCCTTTACCAGGTTTTGAGAATTCAAACTGAACGATGACATAGGGTTCATTATCAATTTCTACCTTGAGGCCTTTTCTTAAATCCGAAGATTCATACATAAAAAAATTCTCCTTAATATATTAGATTTAACTTTTTGATCAGGAATGTTCGAAAAATTTGAGTTTCAATTGTTCCTGAACAAACAATTAATAGCATCATTTATGAAATATTTCAAACAAAAGAATTGCTCACAATTCGTTCAGATATTTTTCCTTGACAATTATCATTAAGATGTTATTGACCTTGAATCAATTACAATTCGCAGAATATGGATAAATTATTAAGAAAGAGGATTAAATATTAATGCAAACAATATTAAATTATGCAACCCAAACCAGTTCTTTTGTTTTTGTTTTAATTATCGTTCTGTCTGTACTGATTTTTTTTCATGAGCTGGGACATTATTTATTTGCACGATTATTTTCAGTGGGAGTTGAAAAATTTTCGCTTGGTTTTGGTCCCAGAATATTTGGAAAAACAATAGGACGTACCGATTACCGAATTTCACTGATTCCTTTGGGAGGTTATGTCAAGCTGGTGGGTGAGGATCCCACGGATGATGTTGATGCTGTAGATGAACCCTATTCCTTTTCAAACAAGGTTGTTTGGCAGCGAATGCTTGTAGTTGCAGCCGGTCCATTATTTAATTTTGTTCTCGCATGGATAATATTTGTATGGATTGCTTTTTTAACAGGTATTCAAACACAGTTACCGCAAATAATTGGGGTTGGACAAGATACGCCGGCACAGGAAGCAGGACTCCAAACCGGTGATCTGGTTGTTGCAATCAACAATGAGGTTGTTCGCACCTGGCAGGAAATGGCTGCATTGATTTCTGGTTGTCAGGGAAAATCTGTGCAGATTACAGTAAAACGTCAGGATGAATTAATTGATTTAATTGTCCAACCCAAAGCGTATGCGGAAAAAAATATTTTCGGAGAAACAATCGATAAATTTATGATTGGTATATCGAGTGTCCAAATACGAGTTACAGATGAAACACTCAATGCTTTAAAAAAAGAAAACCTTTCTGATGAATTCATACGATCAATCGGTCAATTGACAGAAAGGTGCTATGTATCATCTCAAAAAATCAACAAAGAACTTGAATCTATTCTGGGAAAAGAAGCATATGACACGCATAAAGATTTAATATGGAAACATTTAAGTATTCAACAGCTTGATTATCAAGCCAAAAAACTGGGGATAATTGATTCGATTGTTGAAGGTTCCAAACATACTGTTTTAATGACTCAAATGACAGTTATCGGGCTATGGAAACTTGTAACCGGTGCTTTATCAACAGACACCATCGGTGGGCCCATTGCCATCGCACAAATGGCAGATCAATCTGCAAAGGCAGGATGGAAAAATTTGATGCTCTTTATTGCAGTAATCAGTATCAATCTGGCACTGGTGAATCTGTTGCCTATTCCTGTTCTTGATGGTGGTCATCTCATGTTTTTTTCATATGAAGCCATTACCAGACGGCCTGTCAACATTCGTGCGATGGAAATCGCACAACAAATAGGCGTTGCTTTTTTGCTGACTGTAATGATTGCTGTGACTTATAATGATATTATTCGTTCCTTTTTTAGTTAGGAATGCTCGAAAATCAACTTCCCCATTTTCAAAAATCGGAATCCCAATGATATACGCACTTAAAGGAAGAATCGGTCATTACGCAATGTTTTGTGGCCGTCAACAAGAAATGTCTGTATTAATGAATTGGGTGAATAAAATACATGTACTTTATTTGAATTAGAATGGCCATCCGGGCGTATGTACAAGTTGGGGGAACATGTTCATGTATCGGAAAAAAATCCTGCTTTATATTGGTTCAAGTACAGTCCCGCTTGCTAACGCGCGCGGCTCAGATTAAAAACTG
>Ga0272440_1003880_pt1 | contig 10966 bp, 7 predicted proteins | sample SSMMMBAug17_FD_192440 | JGI IMG/M metagenome (GOLD analysis project Ga0272440, IMG submission 192440) | Marine sediment archaeal communities from Little Sippewissett salt marsh, Falmouth, MA, United States - SSM-MMB-Aug17 | ecosystem: Environmental > Aquatic > Marine > Wetlands > Sediment ... | reverse complement strand
TGATCAGAATCTTAGCCCTGAAAGGGCGACACATAAAACATAGATGTGACGACCTTTCAGGGCTAAAAAACTTTATGCACCATTACCCAGGGCGTTGCCCTGGGCTGGTATTTAACGCCCTTTCAGGGCTAAGAAATGGTCTACCCAAAGTATAAAGTGTATTATAATTGACTACGATCTACCCGAAAATTTATGATCGCATACTTATTCATCTTTTTCAGCGTAATCCTGGTTCAAAAATGAGAATAAAATATGCTTCCCCCATTGTAGTATGCGCCCTTCGTCTATTATTGTTTTTCGTGGCATAATCATGTCACACAAAGTAAATAGAAATATTGGGCATCCTTCATATTTGTTGAAAAGTAGTTAACACTTTTCCGAAATATTGTCTGAATCCGGATAACTCAAATGACACGGCCCATTCAACGAAAATGAAAGAGTCCCTGACTTATTCGCCGGAGAAACTCTGGAAAATAAAGTGGCAGCAAATGCAGTTGAGGAAAATCCAGCACAATTCGTTTGATACGATCTGTATTCATCATAACCTGTTTTAAAGCGTTTCGTTTGAATTGCATAAAACGCTGATGATCAACAGCAGATAGATTGATGCTGACATCGCTGAATTCTTTGTATTTAATTGTATCCAGCAATCCTGGTGACTGCTGGTTAATCTGATCAAACAAATCTGTTCCTGGCAAAGGTGTAACTGTAAAAAATGAAGCAGTGTGCAGTTTGGAATTGGCCATAATATCGATAGTCATCTGCATCTCATCAGCAGTTTCTCCAGGGAATCCCATCATGCCAAAACCATGACAATATATTCCTTTATTTTGAGCAATTCTGATACTATCTATACATCGTTGAATATTTAATTGTTTTCTCATTTGCTGCTGAATCCTGGGAGAACCAGATTCTATGGCAAAGGCACAAAAATACATGCCTGCATCAGCAAGAGCGCAAATCATATCTGTCGATAGCAAATCTCCGCGTAATCCATTGGGAAAGGCCAATTTTATATGTAAATTACGTCGATGTAATTCATCACAAAAATCAAAAACAAATGTTTTATTCAAATTAAAAATGTCATCAACAAATTCAAAGTCATGAATGTTGAATTTTCTTTGATAATAAGCAATCTCATCCACAACTCTTAGGGGAGAATGTTGCCTGAATTGTTTTCCAAAAATTTGATGACAATAAGAACATCGGAATGGACACCCGCGGCTGCTCATCAGTGTAATGTATTTTCTTCGAGGTATGGGAGGCATTGACTGCTCTTTCCAATATTTTTTGATTGGAATAAGATCATAAGCTGGAAAAGGTAATGAATCCAAATCTTTTATTAGATAGCAATGGTGATTATGATCCAAGGAAACATTTTTTGACTGATGCGTGATAAGGCCATGAATATGTTCAAGGTCATTTAGATTCGGATAGGCAGCAACAATTTTTTCAAAAATGATTTCACCTTCTCCTACAACAATTGCATGAGCCTGGCACTGGGATAATAATTTTTTTCCAATAGCTGAGGCATGAGGCCCGCCAATAATAATCCATGTATCTGGAAGTATGTGATGAAGTTGATTGGTAATCCATAAAAGACTATCAGCTGAATGAGTCATGGCACTCAAACCAATAATATGAGGCTTGTATACAAATATTTTTTGAACAAGTTTTTTATCTGAATATCGACTTAATTTTTGATTGCATAATTCAATTGAAATGGAATGTTTTTCACGAAGATATGCAGCAATATACATCAACCCTAAAGGCGGTGTAACCAAAGGATGAAGTGGTCTTCGATAACCGATATTTACCAAAAATATGCGCAGTTTGTTTGAAAATGTCATGGCTATGCATTGTTTCCTCTCTATCAAAAAAAATTGATATCACGAACTGCATGAAGAAGCAATTCATATGCCATAATATAATGTGTCCCCCGGTAATGATAATTGATTCCAGTTCCAATTTTTTTTTACTTTGGAATGTTCGGAAAAAAATGCCCCATTTGGGTTAGTCTGACATGTCTGACATATCCGACTAAAAATGGTGCAACTTTTGTCAACTTTAATTGTAGGTGATATTATAGTTAATATATATAATTCATAAATATTACAATTTTCTGCAACTTTTGTTGCATCACTTTTCTCCTACAATTTTTTTGATATCCAATAAAATCAAAGGAAATCTTTAATTTATAGTTGGCATAGCTCTTGCTAAAAAAAATTCAAAATTAACAAAAAATTAAATGATTAAAATATGTTATGGATTTTTATATTAACTTGATGTATAAGTAAAAACAACCTTTGTTGATATTGATTTTTCTCATTATCATTTTGGTAAGGATACTTTTTAGAAAGGTGATGATATATGTCCGCAGATTTAAAAATCTTGTTGGTGGATGATTTCAAGTCCACGCGAAACCTTGAACGAAGTATGCTAAACGCAATTGGCTATGAAAATATTATTGAGGCTGTTGATGGTGAAGATGCAATCACTAAATTGCAGGAAGAAGATGGCATCAATTTTATTATCAGTGATTGGAACATGCCCAATAAAACCGGATATGACCTCCTGGTCTGGGTTCGAGCGAATGATCAATGCAAACAAATACCATTCATCATGGCCACTGCTCAAAGCGAAAAAAAAGAAATGATTAAGGCGTTGAAAGCCGGAGCAACCAATTACATTCCAAAACCTTTTAATAAAGATGAGCTTAAGGCCTTAATTGAAAAAACAATCACCAGTCCTGGCACTGATGAAAAGACTACAAAAAAAGTTGTCAAAGCGCCATCGTTGAATTCCGCTGGTAAACTGATTCTCAATGTAGGTCACATCCAGATCACAGATCATCTGGTATTAGGTGTATTAAAACATCTGATTGATATGGGTGCCTTTAAACCTCAATATTTTGAATTGAAAACCACCTGTATGGCTGGTTGGAATCCTATTTATCAATCCCTTGAAACCGGCGATGTTGATGCTGCTCTGGTATTGGCCCCAATTGCGATGGACCTGTTTAATTATGATACGCCAATCAAACTGATTCTGTTTGCCCATCGGGATGGTAGTATTTGTGTGGGGAACAGGTTGAATGAACAAGATGTCAATTCAAAAGATGTTTTAATCGATCATTTCCTGAATAAATCATTTTATATTCCTCATTTGTTATCCATTCATCACATGATTGCCAATATGTTTTTAAAAGAATTGGGACTTGTTCCCGGCGTTTCTGGACGTCGAAATGTGAATGCCTTTTTTGAGATTGTGCCTCCCATTCAAATGCCGGCCTTTATGGCTAAAGATGAAAATGTTGGTGGATTTCTGGTGGCTGAACCGGTTGGCACAAATGCCATTACCAAAGGAATTGCCAAACCCATGTTTGTTTCCAGTGAAATCTGGAAAGATCACCCCTGCTGTGTGGTGGCCATGCGTGAAAATATTGTCAATCAATATGAAGATGCGGTTTATGAATTTACACAGATGATGGTTCAGGCTGGAGCATTTATTGCCAAAAAAGCTGAGCAGGCGGCTTCAATTGGGGTTAGTTTTCTGGACCCCCAAAAAAAATTGGGGCTTACACCTGAAATTTTGACAAAGGTTCTCACTGATCCAAAAGGCATCACAACCGATAATCTTTACCCATCAATGGATGACCTTGATAAAATTCAACGCTATATGAGCAAAGAAATGGGGGTTGGCTCCATTATAGATCTGGAAAAATTTGTTATTCCCAAATTTGCCGAAGAAGCCTGTAGAAATCAACCAGCGCAGAATAAGTCCATGATGTCAAAAATGTCTCAGGTCATCAGCAATATTGTGGGGGATGATCTGGCAGGTGTTGAATTTAAGAAAAAAGCGTATGAAAAAGAGTTGTCAGAAAAGTTCTTTTCAAAAGGGGTTCAATTACTCAAAGGCGGAAAAACCTTTGAAGCTCTTGAATCGTTGTTTGCCGCCTTTGCTCTGGATCACACCAATATGAAAGCGGTGAACAATATTGTTGTGGCATACAAATTCTTGGGAAGTAGTGATTTTGCCTTAAAGACTGTTGATAGAGTTTTGGAAATCGATCCGGAAAATTTCAGAGCCAAAGAACATCAAAAAGTCTTGCGCGCAGCCTTAAACAAATGAAACAGCGAAGAATGGTGTTCGCCAATCGTAAAGGTGGATGCGGAAAAACAACATCAGCGGTAAACGTGGCCGCAGGACTGGCACTTGCTGGTCGAAAAACATTACTTGTGGATTGTGATTCCCAGTGTCATGCCAGTATTTCTCTGGGAATGTCACCTTATGATGAAACACCTTCACTGTATGATGTATTAATGAATGAATCTTCAAAATTGAAAGATGTTATTATTCCAGTTCGTTGGCCAAAAAATTTATTTATGGTGCCTTCATCCAATCAACTGGCTGCTTTTGAGCTTGAAGGCAAACGTGATCCCAAAACCAGAAGTCGTCTGGCAAATTTGTTTCTTACAAATGATATGATGTCATTTGATTATATTATTATTGATCCACCGCCAACTGTTGGCTTGTTGTTTGTAAAAAGTCTTATTGCTTCAAATGAGGTAATTATACCGGTTCAAACCCATTTTTTAAGTATGGAGAGTCTCGCTGAAATGGTGCGCTTGGTGTATCAGGTCAATGCAACTGTCAATCCCAATTTGAGAATTACTGGTATATTGCCAACCTTTTACAGTCGGCAGATCAGGCTGGCTAAAAAAGTCATTAAGGATATTAAACAAAATTTTGGCGAGGATATGATCTTACCACAGGTTCGACATGATTTTGCCATTGCTGAGGCCCCTGGCTATGGAAAATGTATCTTTAACCATGCCCCTCATTCACAGGGGGCATTGGATTATGCATCGGTCGTGGAAAAAATTGATGGGAACTGTAAGGTTGAATTTCCGGGTAAACGAAATGTTGGTGTACAGAATAAAGGAAAGCAACATAAGAAAAAAATAATCCGGCAAAAACGAAGGTAAATTATAAATATCATGTCTTTCCGGCAAGCATGCTTGACTTGTGGCTTATTCCCAATCCCGCTTGCTAACGCGCGCGGCTCTGATACTAAGCAAGCTAATAAATCAGAGCCGCGCGTTAACGAATCAGAGCCGCGCGCGTTAGCAAGCGGGATTGGGAATAATTCATAAATCAATCAGTCAAGCACGATTACCGAAAGGACACTAAATATCAAGCAGGTTTACCAAATGCAAACGTTTGCCCTTACATTTTGGCAAAGCCATGCATAGCCCACTAAAAGAAGAAAGAAATTAAAACTTAAATGAATACCCCATTAACCTTAGAAGACTTACTCCGGCAAAAACCTGGTCCAGGCTTCATAAAGCCTGACCTACCTCCGGAGTTACCCATTGAAGACAATCAGCCGGAACCAGAAAACGATTCTCAAGATTTTTTTAAAAAAGGGGTGACATTACTCAAAGAAAAAGCCCCATTTGAGGCTTTACCCTATTTATATACCGCATGGGTCCTGGATGAAACCTGCATCAAAGCTGCAAACAATATCGTCATAGCCCTGTGGCAATTACAATGCCCTGAACTGGCATTAAAGACAGTGAAAAAAGTACTGTCCATTGATCCGGAAAATCAAACCGCGTGCTCTCACTTACAAATTATAGAGCGCCGATTAAACAGTAAATAAACAGGTTTTTATTGTGGCACAACAACCATCACCAATCATTGTTGGAATTGATCTTGGCACCACCAATTCTTTGGTCGCCATCCCAAAAACAGGAGATAAACCGGAAATCATCGCCAATGAACGCGGTGAACGTATTACCCCATCTGTGGTAACGATACAGCCCGATCAAATTATCATTGGCGAACTGGCACGTTCTCAGGCAGTTTTAAATCACGATATTACAGTTGCCTGTGTCAAACGATCTATGGGCACTGATAAATGCTGGAATATTCAAGGTCGTGAATGGTCGCCTGTAGAAATTTCATCAGAAATTTTAAAACACCTCAAGCAAATGGCAGAGCATTATTTGGGTCATGATATCACCGATGCTGTCATTACTGTACCTGCCCATTTTAACGATTACCAACGCGAAGCAACACTTCAAGCAGGTGTATCAGCCGGACTGAACGTTCATAAGTTGTTTAACGAACCGACTGCTGCTGCATTGGCCTATGGCATTCAGCAAAAAAAAGATGATCACCTTATGGTCTTTGATTTTGGTGGTGGAACCCTGGATATAACGCTTCTTGAAGTCACAGATGGTGCGTTTATTGTACGCGGCGTTGGCGGTGATTCAGAATTGGGTGGTATTGATTTTGATCGCGTGATTGTTGATCATGTGCGCGACCATTTTGAACAGATGCATTCTGTTGATTTATCAAAAGATCCAGTGGCCTACCAACAATTGCAGAATCAGGCAGAACGTTCCAAAATCGATTTATCCGGCGCAACTGAAACCAAAGTGATGATTCCTTATGTCACTGTCACCAAAAAAGGGCCACTTCATGTTAATATGTCATTGACCCGAGTAACCTTTGAACAATTAAGCATTTCCATCATTGAAAAAATTGAAGCCATTTTAAAAGATATTTTGGACAACGCAAAGCTTGATCCGGACTGGATCAATTGTGTGGTAATGGCCGGCGGAACCAGCCGAATTCCTTTTATTCAGAAGCGCTTGGAAACATTGCTTCCGGAAAAAGTACAGTTCCGCCACGATCTTAACCCCGAAGAAATTGTCGCTCTGGGAGCTGGTGTTTTGGCCGGTACTTTTGGGGGACAATATCCGGAAATTTCATTTAAAGATATGGTCTCGCACGATTTAGGTATTGAAGACCATAAAGGTAAATTTGTTGTTTTGATTCCAAGAGGTACGATTTATCCCTGTGAAAAATCTCTTCTGTGCACCACTGTTCAAAATGATCAACAATCTGTGATTGTTCATGTGTTGCAGCAATCAAAACCAGACAATCAAATGATATCGTTAGGCGATTTTAAATTTTCCGGTCTTGCCTTAACAGCAGCCGGTGAACCTGACATTATGGTTACTTTTTCCATTGACGCCAATGGTATTTTGCGCGCGCGCGCAGAAGATCAGAACAGTGGTATCAATGACGAAATTCAATTAATCCTTCCTGATTTTAAATCAGGAACAAAAAGCGTTTGCGCTGAATCTGAAGATCCAATGTAAGGATTCTTATTAACATTAATTTTTTAACAATAGTAAGGAGTTAAAAACATGGCAAAAAAATTAGCTCGCCCACAGGGAAACACTGGATTGAAAGTCAAAGAGGACTCATCAGTCGATGATCGCCGGCAGGAAGCCAAAAAGGCTGTGAAAGAAAAGGCCCGGGCCAGAACATTGGCACGCCAACAGGCAATGGCTGAACGTATTGCAGCCGGTGTCACACAAATGGCTTCTGCCTTGACCGAAGCCTCTACTGCATCGGAAGAACTCGAAAAAACCATGCAGAATATTGCATCCGGAGCTGAAGAAGCTTCTGCTGCATCTGAGGAAAGTAGAGCTGCGATTAATGAAATTGAAAAAGCATCGCAAACTGCCAATGATATTGCGAAAGATTCATTAAAAAGAGTTCAAACGTTACAAGAATTGGCAAAAGAAACAAGTCGAGGCATTGAGGAGCTTATCGAAGGTGTTCAAGAAGCTGCTGATGCTAACATAGAATCTGCAAAAATGATTCAAGAGCTGGCCAAACAAAGTGAAGCCATCGGTGAAATTGTCATGGCTGTTGTTCGTATTGCAGACCAAACCAATTTGCTTGCCTTAAATGCTGCTATTGAAGCTGCAAGAGCTGGAGAGCATGGAAGAGGTTTTGCGGTTGTTGCAGACGAAGTTAGAAATTTGGCTGAAATATCTGAAAAAAGTGCCAATGACATCCGAAATGTTGTTGATGAAATTCAAAAACAGGTGCAGGTGGTTGTTGATGATGTTCAGGCGGCTGGTGAGTCTGGTCGTGAAGAAGTTGAAAAAGCAAAAGTGATTACCACAGATTTAAAAACTGTTGATGGTGATCTTAGAGATATTCAAGAAGGCTCTAATATCATTGATACCAATACCACAGAGGCATTAGAGGGTGCTCAAGAATTTTTGCAAGGTGCTGAACAAATTGCTGCTGCGGCTGAAGAACAAAGTAGTGCATGTGAAGAATCATTAAAGGCGCTTCAAGAACAAAATAAAGCTTTTACCGAAATGCAAATTGCTGCTGATAATCTGGCAGAACAATCCGAAGCATTAAAAAATGCTACTGATACACAAAAATCTGCTGAAGAAGTTGCTGCTGCTGCAGAACAGTTATCAGCAAATGTAGAAGAAGCAACTTCAGCTTCACGACAAATTCTGGTTGCAATTGAGCAAATACAAAAAGCTGCTGACGAACAAGGCAAATCAACTTCAGTAGCTTCTGATCTTGCAGAAAAATTGACCAAAGCATCCAATATAATGGCTGACAGATCCAGTTCCGCAGAAAGCAAAATTGATAATATGAAAGACTTGCTTGTCCGCAACAAAGAAAATGTTGATAATTTTATTGCCAATATAGGTAAAGCTGCAGACGCTTCGGCCGAATCTTCTGAAAATATAAAAACCTTAGAAAGACGTACTCGAAATATTGAAAAAATTGTTGATCAGATTGCGATGGTAACAATTCAAACCAATATGTTAGCAGTAAATGGTTCTATTGAAGCTGCCCGTGCAGGTGAGTTCGGTCGTGGTTTTTCAGTTGTTGCCAGTGACATTCGAACATTGGCCAATGAAAGTGCCGAAAATGCTGATAAAATTAAGGATATGGTGCGTGAAATTCAATCACAAATCGTTCGTGTTGCTGAGGATATAGATATGGCAACAAGAAATGCTCGTATGCAGGTTGAAGATGCTAAAAAGACAACATCAAATCTGAATACGATTGAAGTTGACATTTCTAAAGTTCAAGATGGTATTGCAGAAATTAATCAAGGCGCACAAGAATCCAACAAGGCATTGGATGAAGCTTCAAAAGCGGTTGAACAAATTTCTGCCGCAGCAGATGAAGCCAGCAATGCCTGTCAGGAAGGTGCTCAGGCTGCTGAAGAAGGTAATAAAGCATTGCAGGATATTGGCGAAGCTATTGAAGAAATTGCAAGTCAGGCAGACGAACTGCAAAATCTGTAATACAAACACATTTACGATCATACACATTGGTGTTTTGATGATGATTTTGATGTGTTTTATTCATTACTATCGGAGGAAATTATATGACACAATCTCAGATTGCAACAGAGACTGTCAGCGCTTCCGGAAAACAGGATGTTGATGAACAGCAACTGGTATGTTTCCGGCTGGCTGACGAAGAATTCGGTGTGGATATCAACACAGTCAGGGAGATTGTTCGTGTGCCTGAAATTACCTATATACCACGTGCGCCGGATTATGTTCGTGGCATAGCCAATCTTCGGGGAAATGTCCTGCCGGTGATCGATGGTCGCCTGAGGCTCTATCTTCCAGAGGAAGAAAGCACAGAACGTACACGAGTGTTGATTCTTGATATTGATGGCATTACAACCGGAATGGTTGTCGATGCGGTCAATGAAGTCAAACGCATTGCCACTAAAGATGTCGAACCTCCGCCAGCAGTTACACAAGGCGGTGTGGACAGCTCTTTTTTAAGTGGTGTTGTTAAACTTGATGAAGGAAAACGTCTCATTTTAACCATTCGTCCTGAAGAAGTCCTGAATATTGAAAGCACCAAACGAGACCAATCAGGGGCAATGGTTGATTCAGGCAAAACCACAGGACAAAAAGCTGAAAAGAAAGACAAAGATGAACTCATGGAGCTTCAATTTGTCTCTTTTGTTGTAGGTGATGAAGAATATGCTTTTGACATTGGTGTGGTCAAAGAAATTCTGAGACTTACAGAAATCACAGCAGTTCCCAACGCGCCTGCTCATGTGCGCGGTTTACTCACTGTTCGAAACGTTCTGCTTCCAATACTGGATTTGAGAACCATGTTGAGCATGCATGAAACCGATGCTGAAGATCAACGCGTTCTGGTGGTTGAAGTTGAAGGTCTCACAGTAGGACTTTTGGTGGATAAAGTAAATGAAGTCCTGCGAGTTCCTTTATCTGTTATTGATGATACACCCAAACTTGCTGCTGGTGGTCAAGAGTTGAGATCAGTTGCTCAATTAGATGATGGCAAACGTTTGATTCTTATTTTAAATGAGCGGGGCTTGATTGATCTGGATGAAGTCAGTGAGATGATTGATGGAAAACAGGATCAGTCGAGTACTGAAAAACGAACTGAAGGCACTGTTGAAGAAAAGCAACTGGTGACCTTTTTTCTGGGGGATGAAGAATATGGTTTTGAAATCACTCAGGTTCAGGAAATCAATCGTCTGGGCGATGTTACCCGACTTCCCAAAGCCCCCGGTTTTGTCGAAGGTGTTACCAATCTTCGGGGACAGGTCGTGCCTTTGATCAATCTCAGACATCGCTTTAGTCTTGAAACCAAAAAGGCTGATGATCGTACCCGAATTATCATTGTTGAATTATCAGGGCATCGAACAGGAATTATTGTGGATCAGGTCAATGAGGTCTTGCGATTGCTGGCTAAAGACATTGAGCCTACTCCCAGTATTGTCAGTTCTGCTCAGGGGGATTCATCTGATTTTATGTCGGGTGTGTGTAAGGTTGATAATGGCGATAGAATGATCCTTTTAATGGATACCATGAAACTGTTATCTACCCATGAAACCAGAGCATTGGAAGGGATGTCAGGTGGTCCCAAAAAAACGCCGGAACCGAAACCAGAGGTCGTAGAAACAGCACCTGCTCCAGAACCGGAACCAGAGCCCGAGCCAGTAAAAGCTGAAATACCACAAGAAGATTTAGAGATGGTTATTGAAGAGTAATGTATTTATCAGGCACCGGTTTTAGGGCTGGTGTCTGAATTATAAAGACTTTAAGAAGACAATTTTTTATGCCCT
>Ga0272440_1003877_pt1 | contig 10971 bp, 8 predicted proteins | sample SSMMMBAug17_FD_192440 | JGI IMG/M metagenome (GOLD analysis project Ga0272440, IMG submission 192440) | Marine sediment archaeal communities from Little Sippewissett salt marsh, Falmouth, MA, United States - SSM-MMB-Aug17 | ecosystem: Environmental > Aquatic > Marine > Wetlands > Sediment ... | reverse complement strand
ATATGATCTTAGCTCATGCATAATAAATGGGTCATCCTGAAAATTCCGAAGATAATCAACAACAGAGAAATAATCATGAAACTGTATGCATGTATCACTTGACTGCAGTTCATAGTAATATATTATTTCATAATTAAAAATTCTTGTTCCCACTTAATACTCACCAATAAATAAAATATATAATATTAATAAAACAAATGATTTTTTTAAAATTTCTAATAAAAAGATATTAAAATTACGATCAAAAATTAAAAAGTAATGACATCTCTTTGACCTGTATCAGTTCTTTTCAGACCACAAGTCATAGTATTTTAACTGTTTTTACCTTTAATCCATTTTCACTCTTGATAAAAAAATGATACTATTCTTTTTTCTACCCTAAGGAATCAATTTATTGTATAGAAAAAATTAATGACAAAATTTTTTCTTTTCAAGCAGCTTATTAATATTCTATTCCTATGAATATATGTAAATTGTAATCATTTTTTTTTCACCTGCTCATATTTTAAAACCATCTATTGGTTATTTTTTCTGAATGTAAAATTATTAATAATAAATTCCCATTTTTTATCACTTTCAGTGTTAAAATTGTCTATAGTGGTTCCATTAAAAATAAGTACCATCATATTATATAAAACAAATGCCTGTCGTTGAACAATTTTTTCATTTTCTTCAGAATACCATGAAAATTTGATTTCATTAGCTGGTTGATTGTCAATTGTAATTTCATTTCTGGCTATTTCTTTAAATTTATTAAGTTCGTTTTCTAATGCATGTATCTGTTCATTAACATAGCTTTCTAAATCTTGATGATTAACTATTGATTCTTTTTCTATTGTCAGGCTAAATGTAGATGAAGAACTATCAGATAACGGCCAAACTAACGCGATTGTTGTTTCATCTAACCAATCTGATGGGAGTTTACATTTACCTTCATTAAAATAGTAATATTTATAATTCTTTACTCTTTCGTGAGGGTGATACTCGATAAGTTGATAATATAAATCAGCTAAACTTTTTAAACATAAATTGCAGGTCAAATTTTTATCTAAAGGAACACCGCAGCCAGGACAATAGAATTTATTATTTGATAAACTTGATTTGTTTTCATCCAGGAGGTTATATCTTTTTTTAAATTGATGTTTCATATTTTCAGATAAATACATATTTCCATTCAAACAAATCAATTCCCCATTATGTATAACCATTCTATCACCACATATTGGACAAAAAAAACGCATACAAATACTCCTTTTTTAATTTATTTCCCAAAAATTAAACCACTTCTTATTAAAGTGATCTTTGAATTGTTTAATAACATCAGGGTGATAAACACTAAATGGTGACACCCCAAAAATTTGCAAAGCTTTTTGGTGAGCCTCTTCATAAGATAAACCTTTAAGCATCATATGACTTTCGACTAATTCATGTGTAAAAAAAACAGCGTCAGCACCAGAAATCTTTTCACCTTTTTCTAAAGCATTTTGTAGCCTTATTAACATGTATTCATTCGGTTTATCGTCTCCAAATTTTTTTATATGTTTCTTTACAGTTTCCAATGTTTTTTCAGAAATTTTTATACTCTTCCCTGTTAATTTACCAAACCTTTTTCCACTACCTTGAACACCTTTTAAGTATGCACCTGTCTTTTTGATTTGCTTTTGTTGCTTATTAAAAACAAATTCTTTTATTGACTTGAATCCTTTTTTTACTGCAGAAACAGATTTTTTCATATTTCTTTTTAAAGATTTATTGAGTATATAGCTTCCTTTCTTTACTAAATAAACAGATTTTTTTATTGATTTTGTGCCTTTTTCCAATAACATTTTCTTATTTTTGATAATACTTATTTTTTTTGAAGATAAACTTTCAGATGATTGCTTGACCCATTTTGTAATTCGAGATTTCATTTTGTCGCTAACATTCAGTCCATCTTTATAAGATTTCCCAAATTTTTTACCCAAAATATCAAGTTGTTTTCTCATTTTTTTAAATTGAGCACTGCCATATTCAATGAGTTTACGAGACATTATTGCTTGTTGCTTCTTTAGTCCTTTTGGGATCATTTTTCCAATAAGATTGAAAGATTGATCAATTGCAATTTCAATAAGTGCTTCAAAGGCAATATTTACTACACCTGCCCAAAAATCTGCCATTGTGAAGCCTATATTTACAGTTCCCCAGTTTATTACAGTTGAGGTAGGCATACAACAAGGATCAGCACAAGATTGGTTAAAACCAACAAATAATAAAGGAGTTACAGCTATTGGGCCATCTGGGCCTTTAACTGTCATTGAAGCAAATTGACACTTGCTTTCAGAACCAAATAAAATTAAAGGGATTAAAAAATTAATATTTATAGGCGTAAATATAAATAAATTTAAATGGGGGAGAATGAGTTTTTCTGTACAATGCCCCAGACTTACAACTTCAAGACCATCAGCCAGAATAGTTCTGTTATTCTCTTTATTTTGACCAATCATGCGAGCAGTAACAAAACAACCTGCGCCTGTATGCATGGCTTTTCCAGGAAGAACAAAAGGAGGGGAGAAAATTACAAATAAACCATCGTGAAGATCTAAATTTATAAAAGGATTCATTATTTTACATGGAAAAGCCATATCAATTTTAATCCTTGTATTTTAAACAGGTTATGCGCGTTTGATGAGGAATAAATTCATAGTCAAATAATTTTCTGTAGGAAAGATCAACATATGAGTTTATTAGATCAATAAATATTTCTTCAAGAACCATTTCTCTTGAATATTTCTCGTCTTCTAGTTCTATGAATACTTCAAAAGGTGATTTAGGAATATCAAAGCTTATTAAACCATTTTTACTCATACCTTTTATCATTATTGTCTGTCCTGGCATAATTTTTTTACCAGAAAGTTTTGGATGTGCTCGATCAAAAAGTCCATTTTCTGGAGCAAAATCAATTGTTTCCATTATGTTATATAATTCTTCTAAATCATTTGGATCTATTTCTTCAATATTTTCTTCCCATTTGATAATATTTTGTAATCTAAGTGCCCAATTGCTTGGGTATGGTGCAAAACCAACAGGTTTAATATTATTGATATGTTCTTGAATATTTTTTTTTTGGGGCTTTTTCCATACGCTGATTAAATTATGTGGGTCTTCAATATTTGGAAGAGGTTTTCCAATAGCTTCATTTTTACTCAAGTAATAGCCTTTACCAATTGGATTGTAAGGATTAGGTACTTCTCCATTTTCGTGATTTGCTACTCCACCAAAAGCAAGTTGATATTTAACTGGCATTTTAATGAAAGGTTCTGGTTTCGTTGGAGTGAGTTGTTTTGAGAAAAAATTTTTTTCCCATACTCTATCACCAATTATTTTTAAAGATTCATTATAAGGACCTGCTGAAACATTAATTAACATCTCATCCACATAACCATTAATGGACATTGCATAACCAATGATGATAACATCAGTTCCTGTTCTTGGAAAAAACAAATCAGGTTCTATTGTTCCAAATTCTTGTTCTATTGGTTCTCTACGAATATCTTTCAGTTGATTTTTTCCATCAGTTAGTGGAACTAATGAATTATCATTTAATATTTTGTAGCGTATTCTAGCCAGCACAGAATTATACATTATATTTTCTTCTAGTTCATTTCTAAAAATTTCTGCTGGCCAATCTGTTTCATTAATAAACTCCAAGTTTTAATCCTTAAATTATTAAAAATAAAAAAACTACTTTGATAAAGGTGGTCTTGGTGAATTTAATAAAATTCTTTCTCCATTGATATCTATATCATCATTTGCATATGCAGAAATATTTCCTTTAGCAGCTCTTAATTCTTGTGAAAAACCTTGTGATTTAATTACTCCTTTTGCTGTTAAACTAACATCACCACCAGAGTGTAAATTAATATTATTATGAGTACTTATATCAAAGTTTTTACAATTTAAAGATAAATTATCTTTGGTTTTTATAGATAATGATGCAGCTTGTAGTTCAACTTGCGGTCCTTGAGAAGATACTTTTATATTTAAACAAATTGTTCCATCAGGAGCTTTGATTTGCAAAAAGTCAGGTTCGTTTGATTTATTTGCTTCTATAGAGTATCCTGACTTTAAAGGAAGAATATGATCAGGTTTTTCACTTATTATTAATTCTTTTTTTTCTTTTTGTATTTTTTGTACCATATAAAAATAATTTAATTAATAGATAAATTATGAGTTCATTCCAATTATAGCACCTTTAATATCAACTTTTGCAGATCCATTTACAGTAACCAATGTTCCTTTTAATTCGTTCATTGAAGATGCTTTAATAGAAACAGTTGCTCCAGTTAACTCATTAGAAGCTCCTGCAGATGAGTTAATTTGTGCAGCTTTTGTTTCATGTTTTGCAGTAGCACTGTTAGTAATATTTAAACCTTCAATTTTAATATTGTTTGCTTTAATTGTTATATTACCACTACTATCCATTGAAATAGAGCTTGCACCAACAATGAATTGAATATTTGATGCAGCAGATATTTTTACATGTCCTGATTGAGACTTTATTTCAACTGCATCTTTGACTGTTGTTGACTGAGTTCCATCATAAGTTTCAGTTAAATTTCCTTTTATGTAGTATTCTGCAGTTCCTTTTTCAATATTATGATTATAATTACCCTCTGATATTGTTATAGATGTATCTTTTTTTATAGTTTCAGTTTGCGTACCAGCAATATTTTCATTGCGATTTCCATAAATATTTATGGATTCAGAATTTTTAACTGTTTTATTTCTATTATTATTAACTGTCAGGACTTCATCGTTTTCAATAACTTGATTTTTATTGTTATTTACATTTATTGTCAAATCTTTTTTTGCATATTGATAAATATTTTCCTTACCTTCTGCATCATCAAAATGAAGCTCGTTACCACTTCCTGTTCGAATAACGCTTTGAGTAAGGTTGTCAGCAGTAACAGGTCCCGGAGTATCAGGATTTGAAAGAGCACCAGATATAATAGGCCGATCGGGATCACCATCTATAAAAGTCAACAAAACTTCGGTGTTCTTATGTAATGGAAAATGCATTCCATAATCAACCCCAGAATATGGCTGTGCCATTCTTACCCATCTTGAAGCTTTACCATTTTCTCTTCCGCTGAGGTCTATAGGAAGCTTAACTTTATAACGTCCCTCTTCATCAACTTCAGCATATTTTCCATCACTTGAAGCATCTACTCTTGCATGAATTACGCCATAAAATTTAGATTTTGGTGATTTTCTTTCAGGTCTATATTGTACATCAGATGGTATTGCTACAAATCTATTAGAATACTCTTCAATGTGTTTATCACTATTAGTATCATCTGATAAATGGCTAATCTGTTTACCTTCATGTTTAACTTCAGTAAGAAGATATTTTTGATTATAATCATCTCTAAAATGTTTTTCTAAATTAAAATAATAACCCGGGCAAAAGTTTATACTTGTACTTTTACCATTAAACAACTTTTCGCTTGCAAGTAATTCTTCAGATCTAATCTTTGCAAGCTCTTTGCCTTGTTCTGGTTTTTTAAAGTGATCTCCATAAATATATACAATCCCATGCCCTTTTGGATCAACTATAGTCTCTATTTTTAATTCAACAGAGGGTTTACGATAATTATAATCTCTTAGAATTACTTTATTAGGAAGTGGTCTTTGAATACATGAGAATTGGTAAACAGTATCTTTTTCTCCTGCTTGGCCACGAGTGCTATAACGAAAAGTATCTTCGTCTTGCAATGGTTCATGTTTTTGTAAATTATCTGTAATAATTAACTTTTCGCATTCTTCTGTTTGTTGAAAATAATAATAAAGGCCTTCTCTTTCCATCCATCTTGAAATGAAATTAAAATCAGTTTCATTATATTGGCATATATACTCCCATGTTGAGTATTTTTGAGTTGTATATATTTCAAAATCACGTGAAGCCGTCAGCCCAGATTGTTTTAAAATTTCTTGAATAATATCTGGTATTTTCATATCAAGAAAAAGTTGGCTTTCATAAAATCTGTTGCAAAACCAAAGTCTTGGAACTAAAATAGCTCGATAACGTGCATGATCTTTTTTTTTATCCAGTTGATAAAAATGTGATAATGTGCCATTGATTTGCCTGTATTGTTCATTATATTTAATTTGTAAGCAGACAGGTGTTTGGATCATTGTTTTAAGATCAATATTATTATTTTCCGAGGCTAAAGTTATATCATATTGATAAAGTTTAGATAACCCTTCAAATCCTCTAAAGTTAACAACTTGAAAGGTATTATCTGGAAGAGCCTTAGAGAAAAATAAAAAATCTTTTTTATTATTAGGCATTTTTTTCTCCAGGACTATTTAATTTAGCATAGGATGCATTGAAAGTTTCAACGCATCCTAAGTTTTAAAAGCATTCAAATTGGATATTATAGAACTATGAAAAAAGTATTAAATATAATCATAAAATATAGTTAGGCTGTGTTTGGTGCTCTCCAGTCATCTTCCCCTTCTGCACCGGTTATCTCATGTACCCAAGTAATTTTCCTATAACTAAATGAAACTTCTTCATGATGAGTAAATTGTTCCATAGAAGGATCCTGGCAGTTAGGCATAAAGGTATGTATTTCTGTGATTAAAGCATCTTCTAATTTATGAGTAAAGTAATGTTCTATTTTTCCTTGTATATTGGTCCTATACCACTTGATAATACATTCAGTAATGACCTCTCCGTCTGTCAAAGCTTGATATAGACCAGGAGAACTCTTGTCAAAAATCTTAGTAATAACAAGTTCTTTATGTTGCCTTTGTCCAGTAGGTTGTCCACTTTGTGGATCTTTGGGTTTGGCAATTCGATGCTCAAATGCTTGTACTAATACTTCATTTTCATGCCCTTCAACATATTTATTTCCAACACTTTCTTCTGTAAAAGCATTCTCTGTTATAAGACCTTGTTTTTTACCATTTATTGATATGTAAGCTGGTATTGGCATAAATTCCTCCTTTCAATTATACATTAAGTAAAAAAAATTATAGTTGATTAATTAATATAAATTATTATAAAATATAGGTTAATATTGTAAACAAAACTTTACAACAATTAATTCTTCAGTACCATTTATTTTATTATTAAATATTGCAATTTAGGAAACAAATATATATTTGAAAGAACGTAGATAAAATATTTTTAATAAAATTACTCTTAATAAATTAGGTTTTGATATTATATTATTTTAATAAAAGCAACATAATTTTTTAAATAAATTATAAATAGACTCAACTCATTAATATAAATATCTGTAATTTCATTGCTATAAGAGTATTTTTTTAATAGTTTGGTATTAAGTACTTATTTTGTGGTAAAATTTTTTTGCATACAACTTTTGTTCAAGGGCGAACATAAGGTTCGCCCCTACAAGTGCCCAAAGGGCATTATGTTCATAAAAAAATCAGCTATTATCAATATCAAGCTTTCCAACTAAAGAAAGTTCACAATATAATCCCATATATTTGTAATGAGGTGTGATTTTTAATTCAACGTTATACCAACCTGGATCATCTTCATTATCGGTAACAGTAATTGATACATCTTTTAAAGGTTTTCTACACCGTACATTAGGAGGAGGGTTTATACCAGGATGTTTATAACGATTTATCCATTTCATCAATCCTTCTTGAATGGCATCTTTATCTGTATATGAACCTAATTTTCTTCTTTGAATAACTTTTATATAATGTGCGATTCTATTAATTATAAACATATAAGGGAGTTGTATCTCTAATCTTGAATTTGTTTGCTTCTGAGAATCTTTTGATTGACTAGGTTTTTTTATCGAATTTGCTGAAAAAATTGTAGCATTATCAGTTCCTTTTTCAATAGCCAATGAAATAAAGCCCTCTCCTGCTAAGCTTAATTCCTTTTTATCAGTAATTTCAATTTCAGTTGGAATTTTTTGGATTATGTTGCCAAGGGATTCATAAAAAGTCATTGGTAGATCTTGAACATTACCTCCAGATTCAACACCAATTATATTATTACAAAGTCTATATTTTGCGAAACTTTCTGTTAGTCGTGTAGCAAAAGCAAAGGCTGCATTACCCCATAAATAATTTTCATGCTCCCCAGCAATTGTTTCTTGATAATTAAATGACTCCACTTTATTTATATTATCTTCATCATATGGATCTTTACCATAGGGAGTTCGTAAAAGAAATCGAGGTAATGCTAGACATAAATAACGAGAATTATCTTCTTCTCTTAATCTTCTCCACTTGGTATATTTAGGTTGTTTAAATAGTTCTTCCATATCTGTTAAATCAGGAAGCTCATTATAACTATCAATATCAAACATAGCTGGACTTGGTGAAGCAATGAATGGTGCATGAGAATCAGCTGCTATTTTTGATACATTTCGTAATAGATCAATATCATCTTTACCTGGACCAAATTCATAGTTCCCAATGATTGCTCCATAAGGTTCACCACCATGTGTACCATATTCTGAAGAATATATAAGTTTATATAGGCCAGAAAGAGTTATGTCTGGATCCTTAGCAAAATCTTTGGCTAAGTCTACTTTATCACAATCAAACATTTCAATTTTAATATTTTCACTGAAGTCAGTTCTATCAACAAGAAATTTTAAAGATCGCCAGGCTGACTCTAATTTTTTAAATTCTTCATTATGTAATATTTCATCCATTTGGAGACTTAGTTTTTGATCTATTTCAGCAATCATAGCATCTATAGTCTCTTTATTTATCATTTCATTTTCATCCTGGTTCATCTTTTCATGTTCCTGGCTTTCATTGATAATTTTTTCAAGTAAGTATTCTACTGCTTTTTTTGTAACATCATATCCTTCATCACCTCGACTTTGTTTTGTCTTTTCAACTATACCATCAATAATATCTTTTTTTGTATCATTATTAACCTGGCTATTTTGTTCTGCAACCTCGTTTTGTTTTTCTTCTGGCATTATTTACCTCCTTCTTTTGCTAAGCCAATAAGTTTTAATATTCTCTCCCTATTTTCTTCATTTTTAACTGCGTTGTTTAATTCTTTTTTGAAATTTTCAGTATTGGCCATTGGTACCTTTAAAGATGCAAGTGCGTTTCTTAGATCTTTAAGTTCTTTCATTGATGGGTCTTTTTCAATAATTCCATCTGGCTTAAAATCTCCCCATCTTTCAATAGTAAATCTTACATTTCTATATTCTGAATCACTTGATAGTTTATTCTTGACTTGTGTATCTATTGTAATATTATGACCAGCCAAGACTTTGTTAAAGTCTTTATTATTAATATTCTGTGGTATTCTATCTGCAACAGGTTTTTTGTTATCGTTATTTGTATAGGGGCCTATTGCAAGAATTTTTAATGGAAGTTCTACTTCTTTATCTGAAATTACACCTTTGGGTAAAGTGATAACCACCCTTTCTTTTGGTAAACCTTCGTTTTTCATAATTAAAATTCCTTCTTATATTTTTTTAAAAAAGATTATATTATAAATATTTTATATCAAATTCTGCTTTAATTAAAACATTATTATTATGGCCTTTATTATATATATAAGCCATATAAAGGCTCATGTTTTATTGTTTTATAATTATGTTCATTTTTTTTGCATCTTCAATATTAAACTCAATACATTTTCCAGATGCGCTTACTTTTTTTTCAATATTATTGACATTTGTAAAAGAAATATCTGGCTGTGCATTTGTACTTGCATCTGTATATGTACCTATAGATAGACTTTTTAGCCATTTTTTTGTTTCAACATCAGCAAATGAAGTACCATCTTTATATTGAAGATCAATCAGTCCTTTTATACGATTCACAAATGCACTGGTCTCCATACAAACTGCATTTAAAGCATTTTTATAATCTTTTCCCAATTTTTCCAGTGCATGTGCTGTAAAGTAGTTTAAATCCAGCCAAAATTTATCAACATATAATCTTTGTTCACATTCCTGTATTATTTCTGACCAATTTTCCTTATCTGTCAATTTTTTATAATTCTCTTTAAACAGATCTAAATTATTTGGTTTAGGTAAATGTGTTTTTTGTTCGGCATTGTTTTTATCAATAACTGCCGGTAGCTCTTCAATTTCTGACCAAGAAATTGCCCTATTTAGTATATATAGCTGAGGATTATATAAATTTTTTTGTTCTGATTTAAAGAAAATCATAATATAAGTACGAATATTTTTTAATTCCTTTATAATATCTTTTAGCTCTGAGTATTCTTTATTCTGGTTTTTATTATCAGGTGGTTGTGGTTTTTCAGACTTACCATTTACATTTTCTGATTTAATGGTTTGATTCTGTGATGTATTTTCTCTTTGTGTTGTTTGTGATTTTGCAGACTTATTGGTCGTATCCTGTGGTGTATTTTCACTTTGTATTGTTTTTGATTTTTCAGAATTATAATTCACATTTTCTGATTTAATGGTTTGATTATTATTATTGTCATCAATAACTTCTATTTCTTCTAATATTTCTGAAATTTTTGAGAACTCCTTGTAATTTTTTTCAGAATAATCACTAATTCTCTTATTAATACTTTCAATTTTTTCATCTAAAATATTGATTTTTGTTGAATGTACTTTTTTGGGTTTTGTTTTATTTAAAGCTGGTATTGCTTTTTTTACAAAATAATTTAATGTGTTTACGCGTTGTTGTAGTTCTTGTGCTGGTGGAGATAGTCTTTCCCAGTGTAAATCTATTAGATCATGTAGTACTGTAAGTCCTATCTCCAATCCATCCAAGGCTTTTAAATTTATTTGAGCAAGTCCAAAATAACTGGCAACTTTTAAATCTTTTGAATGCTGATCTAAAATTATTGAGGAATAAAGCAATACATTTTCCCAGCTACAGCTTTCAGATAAAGAATTGAATTTGCTTATTTCGTGCTCCAATTCATCAAACTCCTCAATATCATCAATGTTTACACCACCTTCAGGATTATTTTTTTTTCCA
>Ga0272440_1003876_pt1 | contig 10972 bp, 7 predicted proteins | sample SSMMMBAug17_FD_192440 | JGI IMG/M metagenome (GOLD analysis project Ga0272440, IMG submission 192440) | Marine sediment archaeal communities from Little Sippewissett salt marsh, Falmouth, MA, United States - SSM-MMB-Aug17 | ecosystem: Environmental > Aquatic > Marine > Wetlands > Sediment ... | reverse complement strand
AATGCACAGTTTTACTTGAGAAGGCCAAGAGCGAGATATTGTTATTTATTTCAAATAGTTACGGTGATACATTTTTGTGCACCGTGATCTCTGAAGCTATAACCGCAATCTTAATATATACAAACTTAAGATTATTTTTACTCTGCCCCCAATTATTACCATAATTTTCAAAAAAACATGGTAAAATTAACTTGACATTTCAAATTTACAAAGTAAAATTGGTTTATGATAGCACGTCACATAAAATTACCTTATACTAGAAAAAGTATATTTTTACTTGGACCGCGTCAGGTTGGCAAGAGCACATATGTGCGGCATCTGTTTGCCAATGAGAAATATCTGGAAATTGATCTACTCAAAAATCAAACATTGATGAAATACTCTTCTACACCTGATATACTTATTTCTGAAGTTGAGTATATTCTTCAAACCAATGATCAATATTATATTTTCATTGATGAAATTCAAAAATGTCCACAACTACTGGATGAAATTCACTATTTGCTCGAAGCGTTCAAAGGGCGTTTGATTTTTATTTTAACAGGGTCCAGTGCGAGAAAATTAAAACGATCATCTGTTAACATGCTTGGCGGACGTGCGTGGCAGTATTTTTTATTTCCATTTACCCATGAGGAATTAGGAGATTCCTTTCAACTGGATATGGCATTATTGAAAGGAACGCTTCCGCCAATTATTCATGAATCCAAAGAAGATGCCTATCGCACATTACGTGCATATGTTCAGACCTATCTTAAAGAAGAAATTCTAGATGAAGCGATCACACGAAATATCAGTGCATTTTCCCATTTTTTTGACATCGCCGCAGATCAAAGTGGTCAAATTGTCAACTATTCGAACCTTGCCCGAGATACAGGTGTGAGTAGCAAAACAATAAAAGGGTATTATCAAATCCTTATTGACACTTTAGTTGCCATTAAACTTGAACCTTATTTAAAAAGCGCGCGAAAAAGAATTACCAAACACCCAAAGTATTATCTTTTTGACATTGGTGTTATTAACGCCTGTTGTGGCAGGTTTAGTGCTTTGCCTGTTCAAGGAACAACAATATATGGGGTTTTGTTTGAACATTTTATTATTTTGGAAACGTTTCGATTGATCCACTATTATGAAAAAGCATATCGATTATACCATTGGCGCTCTGCCAATGGTGCTGAAGTTGATTTAATTGTGAAAACATCAGATACTTTGTGGGCCATTGAAATAAAATCAGCTCGGTCAGTAACATCTAAACATTTAAAAGGCTTAAAATCATTTATTGAGGACTACTCAGATGCACAACCTGTTTGTGTCTGCACAGCTGATACCCCTTATATGGCAGGGAATATTAAGGTTCTTCCATGGAAACAATTTTTTTGTGAAGTAATTATTAGCAGTGTTGTTTAATCCTGATCGCGGCTGCCTTGTGTATTGATGAACCTGAAATATGTTTTTATCCTGATACGATCAGTAAATGTCTCCAATCCAAAATTCTGCAAAATTGCGAAATTCCGGAATTTCGTGATACGAACACTTTAAATCAAAGGGTGGATATAGAAAGAAATGAAACAAGGAAATCGTTATGAATATTACCATTTGTTCAGGCACAGGCAGTGCCCCAAATGAATTGCTAGCCTTTGACACAGCATTGCTCAAGGCTGGAATTATTGATTATAATTTAATTTACCTGTCTTCATCAATACCGGCTGGAAGCACTGTCGAACGAAAACAATTTATTGCTTCACCCGATGAGATTGGGCATAAGTTGTATGTTGTCATTGCAAAACAAATAGAGATCGTCCCTGGAAACGCTGCATGGGCCGGCATTGGATGGACTCAGGAAGAAGAACATGGACGCGGTCTATTTGTTGAACATCATGGAAATAACAGGTTACAGGTTCAACATGATATTCAAACATCACTTGAATTCATGAAAAAAAATCGGCATATCAAATATGGCGATAATCATGATGAATTGATTGGTATTGACTGTATTGATCAGCCTGTCTGCGCAGTTGTTCTGGCTGTTTTTCAAGCTGAAAACTGGTCGATATAAACCTCCTGAGCGCAAAATGTAAGAAAAATCAAGGAAAATCAATGTTATATATTCTGGGATTGAATTCTACTTACCATGAAAGTTCTGCCTGTCTATTGAAAAATGGAAAGATTGTCGCTTTTGCTGAAGAAGAACGATTTAACAGAACAAAACATGCCAAACCAGCGCGGGTTGACAATCCGGATGTCCTTCCTGAAAGTGCCATTCATTTTTGTTTGAATCAGGCCAATATTGGTTTTGCAGATATTCGTTATATTGGACTTTCATTTTATCCAGAAACCAGATGGTTAAAATGTGTCGGAGTAGATCAACCCGATGATTTACCAGACTATTCATGGGGCACGAAAACTGGTGAAGAACTGTTCTATCAAAAAAATCTAAATATTCCCAATAAATTATCAGAACTTGCCGAACAGGATGTTTCAGATAGATTTTATTTCCTTCCGCATCATTTATGTCATGCAGCCAGTACTTTTTTTGTATCTCCATTTAACCATTCGGCACTATTGATTGTTGATGGCATTGCCGAATATGCCAGCACCTGGCTGGGCTGTGGCGAAAATAATTCTATCCATGAATTGTGGGAAGTTGACTATCCAAACTCATTGGGTTTTCTCTGGGAAAAAATGTCTGAATTTTTGGGGTTTACTGAATATGATGCCTGCAAAGTGATGGGTCTTGCCTCTTATGGTGAAGCCAATAAAGTTATGGAAAAAATGAACCAAATTGTTTGGTTAACCCATGATGGCAAATTTGAGGTCAATAACGATATCATGAAATTCAGAAAATCAGATTTTAGCGCACTTGAGGACTTGTTTCAAACCCCAAAAAGATCAAATCAAACGCATATTTTTGCCATTCATGAAAATATCGCCGCAGCTCTTCAGGATGTGACTGAAAAAGTGATCATCCATCTTGCCAATAAATTACAAAAAGCAACCAAAAGTAATCATATTTGCCTTGCTGGTGGCGTCGCATTGAATTGTGTGGCAAATGGAAAAATTTTACCCAATACCGCATTTCAAAACATATTTATTCAACCCGCAGCCAATGATTCCGGAACTTCCATTGGTGCGGCCTATTATATCTGGAATCAAAAGCTGAAAAAGCCGCGATCCTTGCCACTCAAACATACGTATTTCGGACCCGAATATTCCGATGAAACCATTCAGCAAATACTTGAACGTCATCAACTTGTATACCAAAAAATGGAATCGTTTGAATCAAATATTGCCCAAATGATCAGCCAGGGTTGCATTGTGGCATGGTTTGATGGCAGAATGGAAGCTGGACCAAGAGCATTGGGCTGCAGAAGCATCCTGGGCGATCCGAGAAGTCCCATTATTCGGGATGTATTGAATAATAAAGTAAAATATCGAGAAATTTTCAGACCTTTTTGCCCAAGTGTTCTCAAAGAAGATGCCAGAGATTGGTTTGAAATCAATCAGTTTGACGATCCCGCACATTATATGCTCATTGCCTATAAAGTAAAAAAAGAAAAATCATCACTAATCCCTGCAGTAACGCATATTGATCGAACTGCACGCATTCAGCTGGTAACAAAAGAGACAAACCCGCGTTACTATCAATTGATTTCTGAGTTTAAAAGACAAACAGGAGTTCCAATGCTTTTAAATACGTCTTTTAATATTCAGGAACCAATTGTCTGCACTCCTGAAAATGCCATCAATACGTTTAAAAGAAGTCATATCGATTGCCTTGTTATTGGAAATTTTTGGGTCAAAAAAATATGATAAGATTTATTTGACTCGATGTTCAAGTTTTTTTGATACTGCTAAGAAACGCTCAGAATTTGGTATAATTTCAACAGATAAAAAGATAAAAAAAGCGTTTATTATAGAAAAAAAATGGGAATATGCCCATAAAAGGGCTCGTTCCCAGGCTCTGCCTGAGAACGCATGCCCGGCGGCTCTGCCGCCTATACAAGCATAAGTAGGCGGCAGAGCAGCCGAGGCAGAGCCTTTAGGAAAACTCAAAAAAAAGTTCCTCATTTAATAATTGCTCATTCTGTTGCAACTTTTGCCTTGCAAGTTATTTTTATGGGTTTGACATGGTTCTTGGTAACTGTAAGATTTATCAGGATTTTGTGCCATATAATTTTGATTCGAGCATTTGTTTTATTAAGCGAATAATAACTGTAAGATTTATCAGGATTTTGTGTCGTCTAATTTTGATTCGAGCATTTGTTTTAAGCGAATAATTTCTTGATCTTTTTCCTGAAGAACAGTTTTATTTTCCTGAAGAGCAGCATCTTTTTCCTGAAGAATAAGAAAAGCCTGATATTTTTCATTTTCCGCCTGTTATCTTGCTGTAATCGATACTGCTCTTGTAATTGATCACGTAAAGATTTGGATGGATTCTGCGGTCTTGCGATATAATCGCTCCATTGTTCCAATTCTCCCCATTTAATTAAACTTACTCAGTTCAATAAAATATAATTCTAAATGGTTGTTCAGTTGTTTATGGGTTTTATGGTTTAATAAACCAAAATGATGAAACCAGTCGTTGCAATTATCACCAAAAAAAATATCTGACATCAACAAATGTATAAGAGTTCAGACAATGGATTTCATCATGTTTATCATCCATTGTCTGAACTGTGATGCGTCTGATGAAGATGATGAACTATGATTTTAAAGTTGCTAATTATTGGCAACACAACGTTTTTGATATAATTGCTTATAAATCGTGCAGCAACTGCACATCTGTGCATGGTTGCTATACGAAGTTTCTTAATCATAGTCCATCATCTTAATCAGACGCATCAGAGTTCAGACATTTGCAACACAGCGTTTCTGGAAAAATCGTGCTGCAAATCTACAGCTGTGCATGGTTGCTATACGAAGTTTTTTCATCATAGTTCATCATCTTCATCCCAAAACAGGGTCTTAAATCATCATAATTGTTTTTGCCTTTTGGTAATTGATCTCGATACATTCCAGCCAGATAATATAGAGAACGATTTGGATAATAAGTAAATGCCGAGGCCTCCATTTCCAGATCAATCCAGATGCCTGTATCTTTATCTTTTGCTCGAATATCAAGAATGCCTTGTTTTTGTTTGCTTAAAGGTTGATTCACATCATAAGGATTTTTGATTTCGATTTTACTGAAACAAAGGCCTATGCCATCATGACCCACAACTGAATTTAACAATTTTGTTAAAGGACGACTTTCCTTTTCTCTTCCAAATATCCATTTAAAGGCAACATCGTTATATAGATGAATGACTGTATTTTCAGATTCCTGTTCCAATCTATTATCTCCTTAGCAGGGTTTTTTAGATGTGTGTAATCAGATTGAAATTTTCATTTCAAGAGTATGTTATTATATTGCTTGTCATATAGAATCAAGAGCAGATTACTTGATCTCTTTATTTTGAATTTCTCACCCTTTTTTTTACAGATATTGACTAATTTCAAGTGAACGATGGTTGAATCATATATAATCTGACATGGTTCTTGGTAACTGTAAGATTTATCAGGATTTTGTGTCATCTAATTTTGATTCGAGCATTTGTTTTAAGCGAATAATTTCTTGATCTTTTTCCTGAAGAACAGCTTTATTTTCCTGAAGAAGAAGAAACGCCTGATATTTTTCCTTTTCCGCCTGTTCTTTCATTTTTAATGCATGAGCATAATCTTGCTGCAGCTTTTGCCTTGCATATTCTTCTGTTCTTTGAACCCTTTGCCATTCTTCTTGTAATCGATACTGCTCTTGTAATTGATCATCTCTAGTAAATGTTCGTAGCATCTGATGTACCTCCTTTATTTCCGAATTGGTTTTAAGGTACTCTGGTAAAGATTTGGATGGATTCTGAGGTCTTGCGATATAATCGCTCCATTGTTCCAATTCTCCCCATTTAATTGTATTGTTTTTAACTGCTTTTTTAAACTTACTCAGTTCAATAAAATATAATTCTAAATGGTTGTTCAGTTGTTTATAAGTTTTATGGTTTAATAAACCAAAATGATGAAACCAGTCGTTGCAATTATCACCAAAAAAAATATCTGACATCAACAAATGTATACCAAAACAGGGTCTTAAATCATCATAATTGTTTTTGCCTTTTGGTAATTGATCTCGATACATTCCAGCCAGATAATATAGAGAACGATTTGGATAATAAGTAAATGCCGAGGTCTCCATTTCCAGATCAATCCAGATGCCTGTATCTTTATCTTTTGCTCGAATATCAAGAATGCCTTGTTTTTGTTTGCTTAAAGGTTGATTCACATCATAAGGATTTTTGACTTCGATTTTACTGAAACAAGGGCCTATGCCATCATGACCCACAACTGCATTTAGCAATTTTGTTAAAGGACGACTTTCCTTTTCTCTTCCAAATATCCATTTAAAGGCAACATCGTTATATAGATGAATGACTGTATTTTCAGATTCCTGTTCCATTTTATTATTTCCTTAGCAGGGAGTTTTAAATGTGTGTAACCTGATTGAAACTTTTTATTTTGATAGTATGTGTTATTATATTACTTGTCAATGTTTTTTGTACGAGCATTAATAAACGACTTTGTCCTATTTGTGAAATTTTGGTTTATCTCGATTCAAAAAAAATCATTCACCAAATAGCTGTTGAGGAAACTCTCTTTTGAGCTATTAAGTTTATGGTGTAAATATTACATTTAAGCAGGGCTTTCAACTCTTGATGTCTTCCTGAGAACAGTTCAGGGTTGCCGATTTTTTCTCTTATTCATCTTATTCAGTGTAATCATGGTTCAAAAACGAAAATGAACAGTTTGGTACGCATATGCTTGATGTTTAATTAATGAGTTAAGCATTTTTAAATGGGGAATTTATTTTTTGAGAATTCCTTAGCTCTGAAAGGGCAGAAAATACGTCTTTTATTTAATATTCAATGCCATCAATACGTTTAAAAGAAGTCATATCGATTGCCTTGTTATTGGAAATTTTTGGGTCAAAAAAATATGATAAAATTTATTTGATCAAGTTGACTATTACGCATTATTACATTAGTATTGATATTTATTTAAAAAATTTGGCATCCTAAATATTTGCTGAAAAGTGCTGACTGTTAAATGAACGATACCATTAAAGGTCAATATGTCAATGCATCCAATGAATAAATCTCAAATTCCACTGATAACAGCCATTACGATGGGGGTGGTTTTATTTATCGCCTTGTTATCCTCCAGAATTTTCTTTTCCATTAATCCAGGTGAGGCCGGGGTGCGTTGGAAACGTTTTTCTGGCACCCAAATAGACCGGATATTTGGTGAGGGATTCCACATGATTCCGCCATGGGATAAAATGTTTATCTATAATGTGAGAATCCAGGAACTTCCAGTTGAATTGTTTGTTTTAACCAAGACCGGTCTTAAAGTGAATCTTTTTATATCTATCCGATATGCACCCGACTACAAACTCTTGGGGGTTCTGCATCAACAGGTTGGACCGGACTATGCGAAAATTGTTATTATTCCTGAAATTGAATCGGTTATCCGGGAAATTATCGGCACAATGGATGCCGAGCAAATATATACCACCGGTCGGAAAGTCATTGTTGAAGCCATCAATAAAGCCATTGAGCAAATTGCACAGCGATATATTAATGTTGATGATGTTTTGATTCGAAAAATTGAATTGCCCCAACCTGTTGCTGAAGCCATTCAATTTAAAATCAAGCAGAAACATCTTGTAGAAGCACATCAATATATTGTTGAAAAAGAAAAAAAAGAAGCCAAAAGAAAAGAGATTGAAGCCATAGGGATCAAAAAACATAACGAATTTATTAACCAATCCCTCACCAATGAAAGAATTTTAAAGTGGCATGGTATTCAGGCCTTACATGCCTTTGCGAAATCTGAAAATGCGAAAGTGTTTGTTGTGGGGTATGGTAAAGAGGGTGTACCGATAATTTTGAATACGGAGAAATAGCTAGAGCGCGCTCTACTAAATAATAATTTTTTATCGTTATACTGCTATTGCAAGCTCGGAGATAGCAAACTTGAAATATGTATACATCACGATTTGCCTGATATTCTTATTGATTGTATTTGCGTATCATTTTTTTTTGCCGGCCTATATCAGTCAGGAAAAAAGAGGCGAGGCTGTTCGCAAAGATAATCAGATTCTGATTGCAGTGGTTGATTCATTCAAAAGTCAGACGCAATTTTTTAAAGGCGTTCGACTGGCTGTTGATAAAATCAACAAGAATGGCGGTATTCATGGCAAACAAATAAAGATCATTGAATATGATGACCAAAGCTCCCTGCCCATAGCCACACGTATTGCCAGTCAGTTGTCTTCCAACAAAAAAATACTGGCAGTCATTGGTCATCGTGATCCAGAAATTGCTGTTTCTGTATCAGTGACCTATAAAGCGAACAATATTTTATTTGTCTCACCAGGTGCGGATACCAACAGATTTGGAGGCACATATATATTTAAATTTTCACCCACTGATAAAGCATTGAGTCAGGCCATCACACAATTTTCCAAACGCAATCATTATCACAACATTGTTATCCTTTATGATATTTTGCCATCAACAAAACATTTTGCAGAGGTTTTTAACGAGCAGGCGCTTGCCTCAGGAATTCATATTGTGGGCGAAAAATTTTACTCCACAATGGATTCTGATTATCGCTTTATATTGTCAGAAATTAAAATGACACAAAACTTTGATGCCATCTTCCTGTCAGGCAAGGTTCCAGGTGTCACCCATATCATTAAGCAAATTCGTGAAATCGGGATCAATCAACCAATTCTTACGACCAATCGGATTGATATCAACGATCATTGGACCAATACCGGCAAGGCCAGTGATAACACAATTGTTGCAACCTGTTTTAATAACCGCCTTAGAAAACAAAACACCCAGTCTTTTATCAAAGCATTTCAATCAAAATTCTCAGTGTTACCAGACAACTGGGCGGCTACAAGCTATGATATGGTTAGTTTTTTGGCCTATGCAATCAATAAAAGTGCCTCTACGCAACCCATTGTTGTCAATTCTGCCATTCGATTTATGAAAAACTGGCAGGGTGTTTTAGGTGCCTATGATATCAGCCGGAATGGTGTGATTCAGCCCAGGCAAATCTTTTTTAAACGCATGAAAAGCGGCAAATTTGATATCCTTGAGTACAATGCTGCCTTTATCGATGGTTATGACCTGGTAAAAGATATCACTGTTAGCATTCCAATCAAAGAGACCATTTCAGAATTGGACCCCACTTATGCGTCCAACGAATCTTCCATTGAAATTGTCGAGCAGCTTTTTTCTGGATTAACAAGCTTTCACCCTGAAACCTATGAAGTTGTGCCTGATCTGGCTGTTGAATGGAAAACAATGAATAATGGACAGAAATATCGATTCCAGCTTCGTCAGGATGCCTTTTGGACCAATAATAAACCCATCACCGCCTATGATGTCGAATGGGCCATAAAGCAGCATATTCAGCCTGAAACCCAGTGTCCGCATGTATCCACTTTGTTTGTCATCAAGAATGCCGAAAAAATTTATCATAAAGAATTATCCGATTTATCAAAGCTGGGCGTAAAAGCCATCGATAATTATCATCTTGAATTCTCACTTGAAAAACCATCCTCTTTTTTTCCATATCTGACCACATTAAACAGTTTTAAGCCATTGCCGGTTGATACCATCAAAGCACATGGAAAAAACTGGACATCACCGAAAAACATTGTTACCAGTGGGGCCTATCAGTTTGCATTGTCCATTCGAGATTCAATGATTATTTTGCGAAAAAATCCAAAATATTATGATAAGCAGCATGTGACTATTGAAGAAATTCGGTATATTCTGATTCAAGACAGTATTCTTGGGCTATCCATGTATTTAAATGAAGATATTGATATCATTGGCGGAAAATATTTACCCATTCCAAGATCTCATCTGTATTCAATTCAATCCAATCCCATGTTAAGAGATCATTACCACAGTTTTCCCTTACTCAAGACATATGGCTTTGTATTTAATACCAATCTTTATCCTGTGAATGATCCTTTGGTTAGAAAAGCTATTATTTCTGCGGTTGATCGAAAGATGATTATTTCGTTTCTCACCAGAGGCAATGAAAAACAGGCCTTGAGTTTTACGCCGCCTTTTGTTTTTGGTTCTGTATCTTATGATCAGGATATTGGCATCCCATTTCATGTGGAAAAAGCAAAACAATGCTTGAAAGCGGCAGGTTACCCAGATGGCGAAGGTTTTCCTGAAATATTCCTATCGTATCATGATACCCATACCAATAGAATGATTGCCAATGCAGTTTCATTGTTTTTAAAACATCATCTCAATATCCCATTGACCAGCAGGCCGGTTCAAGAAGGTGTGACATACGAATCTGTCACGACGCAATCGCATCTGTATAGTTTTGGGTGGCATTGTAATTATCCGGATGCCAATAATTTTTTGTATGATCAGCTTCATTCACAAACGCTCAATAATCTTATTTATTGGGCAAATGAGGAATACTCACAATTGGTTCGTCAGGCAAGGGACTGCCTGGACCCTGATTTAAGGAAGGAATATTATGCCAGAGCAGAAAAGATTCTTGTTCAAGACGAGGCGTATATATTTCCACTGTTTTATGATAATGCGCAAATTTTGGTGAACCCAAGATTGGTCAACTGGTATTTTATGCCCCTGGGCGGACAGCAGATTAAAAACTGGGTGTTGAAATAAATTGCGAAGTTCATATTTTTTCAAGATAAGAACTTTCGAAAAATAAGTTCCCCATTTTAAATATTCGTATTGAGGTTTACGTGCCGTAGAGACGTAGCATGCTACGTCTCTACGCGATCTTTCTCGTTCCCAGGCTCTGCCTGGGAACGCATGCCCGGCGGCTCTGCCGCCTATACCAATGTTTAGGCGGCAGAGCCGCCAAGTATGCG
>Ga0272440_1003875_pt1 | contig 10972 bp, 8 predicted proteins | sample SSMMMBAug17_FD_192440 | JGI IMG/M metagenome (GOLD analysis project Ga0272440, IMG submission 192440) | Marine sediment archaeal communities from Little Sippewissett salt marsh, Falmouth, MA, United States - SSM-MMB-Aug17 | ecosystem: Environmental > Aquatic > Marine > Wetlands > Sediment ... | reverse complement strand
CTATAACTACAAGAGAAGAGCTCTCATTTTTTATGCAGAGACATGTCTACTCTGTATGGGACTTTATGTCTCTTGTGAAGTATCTTCAAAATACTATTGCACCAACAACTTTTCCTTGGGTGCCATCGAAGTCTAATGATCTGCAACACTTTATAAATGCAATTGTTACAGAAGAGGAGTCTGATGAAGATATTGACTCTTCACAAGAGTCTCCACGCTATACAAGTCACTTTCAACTCTATTTGCGTGCAATGAGGGAGGTAGAGTTAAGTAGTACGAGTAGTGTGGAGAGCTTTGTAGAGTGTGTTGAGTCAAACTCTTTAAAGCAGGCTTTTTTGCTTCATAGCACGCCTGAAGAGTCACTCGAGTTTATGAAAAGTACATTTGCAGCCATTCAAACTGATCAAGCACACATAGTCGCTGCAGTTTTTGCATTTGGCAGGGAGCATATTATTCCAAAGATGTTCACAGAGCTCTTAGAGCAGATGAAAATAAGACCCCAAGAAGCACCTGTTTTTCACTACTATCTTAACCGCCACATCACACTTGATGGAGATGTTCACGGCCCAATGGCACTAAAGATGGTCGAGGAGTTATGTGGTGACGATACAAAGAAGATACAAGAGGCACAAGAAGCTGCACAAAAAGCCATAGAAGCAAGAATAAGATTTTGGGATAGTGTTTTAGAGGGCTTACGTAAGGAAAAAGAGTTGAGTGCTTAGGCGACTAAGTAACCAACTCCGCGAATGGTTTTAATGTACTCTTTCTCTTTTAAGGGGTCTATTTTTTCTTTGAGACGTTTAATGGCAACATTGACTGTTTTTGGATGAATGTTTTGTGCATCTTTCCATACAGCTTTAAGTAAAAAGTCTCTATCTAAAACTTTTCCTTTGTTTGCTACAAGTGTTTGCAGTAGTGCAGTTTCAAGATTTGTAAGTGATATCTCTGTATCTTCTATAATGACACGGTGCATATTTAAGTCAAGTTTCATATCCTTATACTCTATGTCATCAGCGACCTCTTTAGTCTCAGTGCTAGAGCGTCTTAAAATAGACTTGACACGAAGGATGAGCTCCTCTATGTCAAAAGGTTTTGTTACGTAATCATCTGCACCTTTCATGAGTCCCTCTTTTATGTCCTCTTGCGAGTCTTTTGCAGAGAGCATAATGACAGGAGTGTTGATGTTTTTGCTACGTAACATCTCAACATAGTAGCTTCCTTCTATGTCAGGAAGGTTTCTGTCCATAATGATGAGGTCAATTTTCTCTTCGAGTAAAACATTACGTACATGTTTTGTACTTAAAAAGCCAAGTACATCATACCCCTGAGCCGAGAGGTTATACTCAAGCAGTTCTAAAATGTCATTGTCATCATCAACGATGAGAATTTGCTGTTTCAATCATAGCTCCTTATGTTGGCTATTATTATAAGTTTTGTGTGTTACCTTTTGGTTACAGTTTTATATCTTGGCACTAAGTGAAAAAGAGTAACTCGTTCCCTCTTTATATTTCAGAGTAGTTTTATCCTTTTGTGTCCAAACAGTTTCACTATCTAAAAGGTTTTTGATTTTAAAAGTCATATCTATATTTGTATTCATACTCTTCCATTTAAACTTTTCAATCCATGTGAAATCAACTAAGTGAGGAGGCTCTTCATAGTCATCTAAGCCTAAAATAACGTTACCATTTCTCAGTGCTACACGCATTAGGCGTTTAGACATTTTGTTATAGGCAAGGTTTACACTACGCTGTTTGTCTTGATAAAGTAATGATAAGTTTACTACCTCAGGTGAAAGACCTTGAAGTCCTCTTTCTGCTGTTACATATTTTGCCTGTTGCTCTTGAGTAAGTGTTACTTTAGAGTCTATATATGTGTAGTTACCAAAGAAATTAAAGTTATCTACACTGCTATCAATAAAGCTTAAATTTTTGTACCAACTTAACTCTACACCTGAAAGTTCGGCTGCTTGAGAGTTTTGAAAGGAAAACCTATCAAGAGTTGAACTTGTATATTCTCTAACATCCTCTATTGGATTTTTCATATATTTGTAAAAAAGTGATGCTGTAATGTTATCTATGTCATTAAAATAGTAACCATATTGAAGGTCATAACTTTGAATATCAGTCTCAATAAGGTCAGGATTACCAGCTACTTTAGCGATAAATACAGGGTGAATGAACTCTGTGTTTGAAAACTCTCTAAAGTCAGGATATATAAAAGTTTCAGAGTATGCTAGTTTTAGTTGGTTTGATTTATCAAAAGCATACTTAAAAGCAAAACTTGGAAGAGTTTTCTGGAACTCTAGAGTATTGTCCTTTGTAATGACTAAACCATTTGAAGTATCAAATTGATGTATTGTTTCATTTAAACTAATATGGCGAACACCAAGTGTAATATCTGATTCTTTTGTCGGTTTAATAAATGTTTTAGCATAGTAAGCATCTCTATCTAAAGAAGCATTAAAGCTCTCTTTAGGCAGTGATAAAAGATCAAAACGAAGTACTGACTCTGGATCTTCATAATTGACTACTCCATCTATAGGCCCTGTAATAATAGATGTGTCATTGAGTCTACTTCTCATTTGTACTCTTGATACACGACTCTCTCTCTTTTTTACTTCGTTTGTAAGTCCAATCTCTATATAATCTTTATCGCTGAGGAGGGGGAGTGTAGTTTTATTTTTAGCATAATAATTATTTACAGAGTCATCAGTTGTTCTGTTTAGAAATGTTAATTCACTTTGAAGTCTTTTAAATTCATATTCTGCACCAGTAGAAATACCCTTTATATAGTTATAGTAAACATCATTTGGTACGTACTCCTTAGCTGTAGCAAATTCAGCTCCAAAATCAAACCTATTTGCTACAAAAAGTTTATAGTCAAACCCACCAATTAGTTGATTTGTATCAAGTTCTCTCTCTTGCCATTCGAAATACGTTTGTTGTTCGTTAGAATTGTTATCACCCCATGTTCCTTGAGCAAATCTAGTCTGATCAAGTGTATTAAGAACATATAGTTTAGAAAATTTTAAATCTAAACTTTTGTATTTGTATCCTAAATTAAAAATCCCTCCATGCTGAATAGTTGTCACATATCGTTGAGTGTTTGTTTGATTGAATGCTTCATCTGATTGTTCTCCAGTAGAGGAGAGTAGATATTCATATGAATCATATTGAATATTTTTATGACGAGATTTATATTCATATCCACCCGATAGATAAAAATTATGTTCACTTTCTGAATTTAATTTTTTTGAAAATTCAACTCCAATAGTTGTACCCATAGGAACCTTTACATTTTCATGGTTATAACTTCGCTTAGAAATAATCTCTTGCATTTCAGTTCTACTCTGTGATAGTTCAGGTTCAGCTTGCCCTACTGCAGGTACAATAGATGATTGAAAGCTTGGATTAAATGTTCTATACCCATCATCGTGTCCTGTCCAATCACTTCCAGAACCCTTAGATGAAATAACATCTTTACCATAAGTACTATGGATATCTACACCAAGTTTAAGTTTTGCATAATCTTCGTCAAACTTCTCTTTTGTACGTATATTTACATAACCACCGCCAAAAGCATTTGTAATGTCAGCGGAAGCTGTTTTTTGAACTTGTAAGCTTCCTATAACACCACTTGGGAACATATCTAGTGGCACAGTACGTTTGATAGGGTTTGGCGATGGTAAAGAAAGACCATTAAGCTCAGTAGCAGAGTATCTATCTCCTAAACCACGTACATAGATATATTTACCACCAATGATAGTAACACCAGCAACACGTTTAAGCGCTGCTGCAGCTGTTGAGTCCCCTTGTTTACTCATCTGCTCTGAACCGATTATATTAGAGATAGAACTTGAGTTTTTTGCTTCTTGAACGAGAGATGAAATACTCCCCTCAACCTTAGGAGCAAGAACAATAAACTCTTCAAGCTCCATACTCGCAGGTGTGAGTTTTATCTCTTGGTTGATTGTCTCATCTTTTGCAACTTTGATGTCACTAAGTGTTTGTGAGCTGTACTCTGAATGTACTATAGATATGCTCACAGCCTTATCGGCAGGAATCTCAACAAAAAAGTTACCATTTTCATCTGTTTTAGCATCTATAGAAGTACCCTTTACAAAGACTCTTGCATTAGGGATTGGCAGATTTTTATCACTTGTTGTAACGATACCGTGAAATATTCCTGTATTGAGTGGATCTATTTCCATAGCAGCAACAGTTCCCACAGGTGTGTCTATGGAGACAAGAGGTGTAGTGCTGTCATCTTTAAAAGTGGCGATAACCTGAGTGTCACGCCCCTCTTTGATCTCTATACTTCTCTTTACGTAACCAATGTTGGCTCCATTTTCATCTTTAGCAAATATCTCTATTTGATGCTTACCAGTCTCTAAAATAAGTTCAACACTTCCATCTTCATCAGTGAAGTAGCTGTACTTTCCATCAAGTAGTACTTCATTTTTCTCTAGCGCAACACCATTAAAAAATGAGAATATTGAAGCCGAACCAGTCTCTTCTGCTGTGGCAAAGGAGAAGAGTAGGGTTAGTAGTGTTAGTGTTTTGAGTAGTTGCTTCATCTTATAGGCACTCCAAGCTGTTGTTTGTACATTTTTCTATATTTTTACGGATGACAGTTGCTTTACCAAAGAGCTCGCTATCTGTAATGAATTTGAGTTGTGCTTCCGCATTACCAAAGTCATCTGACATATAGTAAGCATAAGCTAAGGCATAACGTAAGTTCTCATCATCAAGCATTTTGTAACGCTCAAGTGCTTTTTTAAGCCCTATGATTTTTCTAAACTCACCCGCGTTTAAGTAGATGGCTATTTTTTGTTTGAGCTTCTCAACTTTGTCTGTATTTTGCGTATTAAGATAGAGCGCATGTTGATTCAGTTCAGCACGACGGTTCATCTCTACTGCATCTTTTAAGTACTTCTTGTCGTAGTATGAACTCACATCAAAAAGGTGAGCACTTGCGTGTTTCATGTCTTTTTTAAGATACATATGCCCAAGTAAAATTCCTAAAGATGGCTCTTTTGGAAATTTTAGTTTTGCCTCTTCAAGAAGTGCTATGGCACTATCTATCTCATTTGCGCCTATGAGCATCTGTGCAAGTGCGATGTACTCTTGTGAGCTTGCTCCGACTTTACTCATATAGACTCTTGCAGCATCTATGGCAGCTTGGTAGAGTTTTAGGTCTGCAAAGTAGTAAAACTTCTGTTTTAAGAGTGTTGTATCTTTTGGAAATTTTTTTATTCCTTGGTTGAGTGCAGCAAACGTTTTTTCATGCTCACCCTCTTTGTAGTAACACTCAGCACGAAGTGTGTAAAGACCTGCACGGCTTTTACCTTGCTCTCCGGCTTTCTCTAAAGATGCAACTGTATTTTTGTAGTCTTTAAGCTTGTAGTACTCTTGAGTCAAGTACATATAGAGTTGTTCTATCTTCTCTTGACGTTTTGCTTCTGGGTCAAACTTTGGTTTTGCATCTTTTAGTTCGTCACTTCCACCTATTGAGAAGAGGTACTTCTCTTTTGTGTAGGTTTTTGGTGCTTCAAACACTTTTGTTTGTGTTGCTTCTATAGCTTTTTTGTAAGCGACTATAGCCTCTTTCGTTTTTCCAAGCTTTGAAGCAAGTACACCCTCTACTGTGTAGTAGTTAGCCGCATCATAGTTTGGCGCTTTTTTGTCTACTAATTTAAGCTCAGCTTGCGCTTTTTTGTAGTCTGCATCATAAATCATCAGTGTAGCAAGTGCTACATGGTCTACTGAGTCATCAACTGCATCTGTAGCAAAAACAGATGTACTCAGTAGAAGAGCAGTCATGATAGTTGGTAATAATCTTTTGTACATTTTCTCTCCTACTGAAATCTAATTTTCTGTTTTGCCCACATTTTTACAGGCTTACCTTTGTAACGAGCAGGAGAGAATCTCCATGCTCTTACAGCATTAAGTGCAGCGTTGTCAAAAACACCTGATGGTTGTGCTTCGAGTACTTTTGCCAGCTCTACACTTCCATCTTTACCGATGAGAATGTTAATGACTACAAACCCTTTTATGCCATCTTTTGCAGCCTCTGCAGGGTACTCTAAAGGTGGACGAGATGTAACTTGTGGTTTTACATCAACCGTATCTTCAGTCATAACAGCATCATCTGCTATCTCTTCAAGAAGTTGGCTTGCATCACCTGCAATGTTTTGCGTCTCAAACTCTGGGATGTTCATGCTCACACCACCAAGTAGTGAGTTCATGTTAGGCAGCGGTGCTTTTGGACGTGCTGCCTTTGGTTTTGGCTTTGGCTTAGGCTTTGGCTTTGTTGTCTTTTGCTGTTTTTTCTCAGCTTTTATCTGACGCACCTCTTTTTTAACTTCAGGCTCTTTTTCTTGAACGCTTTTGTTAAAAGAGACGACAAGGATGACCATAAGCAGGCCACCAAGGAGCATCGATAAAAAGGCTAAAAAACCTCTGCCTGATGTGGAGTAGTTCTTTTGTGACATGACTACTACTGACCCATCTCTTTAGTTGTAGAGACTGCTACATCTTTAGCACCACTCTGTCTACACTCATCTACTACATCTATAAGTACATTTACTGGGATGTCAGTGTCAGTTACAATGAGAACAGACTTCTCAGTTGCACTTCTAAGCATATCTCTGAGTTTACTCTGCAAAGCCCAGAGTTTTATTGGCTGGTTATCAACATAGATCTCACTTGAGTTGTCGATGTAAACACGCAATACTTTTGTTGAAGCAAGTGAAGCAGAAGCAGCTGAAGGGCGGTTAAGCTCTAACTTCATATCTTTTACAAAAGTAGTTGTGACCATGAAAAATATAAGTAAAATGAAAACCATGTCAATAAGTGGAGATACATCTACAGTATCTACATTTTGGCTTTTTTGTCTAAATCTCATTGTGCATCCTTTGTACTAATGATGTCAGCAATCTGCTCAAACTCTTGAGTGAATTGCTCCTCTTTTTTATCTAAAATTCTTCCAAGCAAAAGACCTGGAACTGCTACAACTAAACCAAGCTCAGTTGTAAAAAGTGCCTTACTAATTCCACCGGCAATTGAGTCACCTTGTGAGAACATTGAGCTTGATTGCAGAGCATCAAAAGTCTCTATCATCCCTATTACTGTTCCTAAAAGACCTACAAGTGGTGCAAGCATAACGATAGTTTTTACCAATACAGAGTACTTAGTAACAACTCTTACGTAAGGAAAAAGTGCATCATAGATGTACTCTCTTGGTTTGAGCGCTTTTGCTCTTGCTGATTGCGCTGCTGCAAGCGAGTCGCGTACAGCAAAGTCCAAAAGTCCAACATAGACTTTTTCATTTCCGCGCTCTTCATGTTTCTCTATAAGGCGGCGCACATTTCCTTTTGTACCGCGCTTGAGTGTGAAGTATCTGTACCCAAGTCCATACCAGAGCATCAGGTTAAGCCCAAAGAGCACCCACATAATGGCACCACCAGAGTTCATAAAGTGTAAGAACTCACTCCAGTAGTTAAGTAGTGCATCCATGATTATGCTCTGTTAGTTTCAAAAAGGTTAACGATGTGCAGAGCACTCTGCTCCATAGAGTCTTTAATGTTTTGCGCCCATCCACTGAGTAGGTTTCCTAAAAGAAGGAGTGGAATCGCAACTACAAGACCGAGCATAGTTGTTACAAGTGCTTCTGAGATACCACCTGAGAGTAGTTTAGGATCACCCGTACCATGAGTTGTAATGATGTCAAATGTTGCAATCATACCTGTTACAGTTCCAAGAAGTCCAAGAAGTGGAGCAACTGCAGCGAGTACTAAAACAAAGCTTCCAAATCTATCTATGTTTGAGCTTTCATTGAGAATGTTTTCAGTTACAATGTCCTCGATGTGATCTCTCTCTTTATGAATGTTTCTTAAAGTCGCTTTGATAACACGTGCTGTTGCACCTTTGTATGACTTAATAGACTCTAAGGCTTCTTCCGCTTTACCAGCTTCTACTTTTTCTATAACTTTTGCACTAATCTCTTTAACGTTTGAGCCAGATTGTAAAAGAAGCATAACTCTAATAGCGATTAGAAGAAGACCAAGTCCTCCAAGAGCTAAAATGATGTACCCAATAGTCCCACCACCCTCTAAAGTCTCTTCAAGAGTTTTTTCTTTTACATACTCAACATCTTTATCTAGGTTTTCGTATACAAAGATTTGTAAATCTTTTGTACTTTTACCTGCAGCAAATGCAGCTGCTTGTGCAGTTGTGTCTTTGTTCCAAAGTTTATACTCGCCATTTCCAGCTGGAGCAAGTGCGCCTGAAGCGTTTGATGCTACACCGTAAGCTGCAATATTTCCAACTTTTACTATCTCACCATTTGCAGTTGTTCCATCTACTAAGTAAAACTTACCCTCAGTTTTTGAAACTGAAGAGAGTTTTTTGTAAAGAGAAGCTGCATCGTTAAACGCTTTATTCATAACAGCTACTGCATCAGCATCTTTTGCACTATTTACTTCCACACCATAGTCACTCAATAATGATTTAGCTTGAATGATTACATTTGATGTAATCTCTTTGTTTGATGTCTTGTCACTTAGCATCTCATTTGATTTCTCAATCTGTTTGTTAAGTGCTTGATTTTCTTGAGTAAGCGTAACAAGTTCATTTTGAAGCTTTTGTACTTTTGCCTCTGCTTTTTTTATCTCTTGGTTATGAAAGGCATCCTCTTTTTTAAGACGTGATGCAAGTTCTGACTTTTGTGCTTTTAGGTAAGCATACTCTTTTTGGTAAGCATCTGAGAGTTCATCTGCACCAAGTGTTGTAAGTGCAATTAGTAAAATGAGTGATAAGATTTTCATTAGTTAGCTCCTTGTAAAACTAAAGCATTTGGAAGTTCAAAGTACCCTGTACGAATCTGTTTTTGTAGTGCATCAAAGAGTGCAACAATTTTTTTAATATCTTCTGGATTTGTGATGTGTTTGTATTCGTAGGCGTTACCATTTTTTGTCACAAAACCTACTTCGTTTGAAGGTGTTGAGAAGAACATTGCAACTGATCCAAGTTTTGCTATTTGTGCTAGGACACTTTTGCCTTTAAACTCTATTTGTTGTTTAAAAAGACCTATCTCTTTTGTCATACGGATAGTGTCATCGTAGTTTACCCATGCAAGAGAGAGTGCTTTTTCATTTGTGATGAGTCCCTCTTCAAGTTCAGACTTTATCTTATGAAGCTCTGCAACTCTTTGCTCAACCATAAAAGGAATCCCCTCTTTAATGCTCTTTTCTAATAGTGCAAGTGCTGAAAGTACAAGAGGTCTTATCTCTTCATTTCCTGAAGATGTCTCTTGAATTTTTGTTTTTACTTTTTGAAGTTCAGTACGTGCAAGTTTAATAGCAGTGTTTTCTCTATTGATCTGTGCTTCAGAGTCAGTTATCTGCATAGAGAGAGATTTCATCTGCGTGTTGTAGCGCTCTTTGTTCTCTTTTATGTCTGTGTAGAGAGTTTCTACGTCACCGCGTAACTGGATAATAGAGTTTACCAATTTGTCATTTGTTGTAGCTGCTGATGCATGAGTGCTAAAGAGCAGTGCCGAAAGAGCAAGTGAGTGGATTATCGTTTTGTGATTGAAAATCATTGTGTCTCCGTCCTAGTATGGATTGTTTGTGAAAGAATAACGGATGGAGGTTTTAGTTGGGTTACAGAAAAGTTACAGTTTGGTTACAGATTGTTAGAAGAAGATTACAAAAAGAGTTTAGAGTAAGCAAAGAGCTTACTCTAAATCAGTTAGAAGAATGTTTATTGGACTTTTAGAGACCTGCTTCATCAGCTTCAACTTCGGCTTGACCATCAGTTGCACCAGCACCAGCATATAGTGTAGTACTTCCAGAGAAGTCCATGTTACCAAACGCCATAGCATCTTTTTGAGCTTGAGTCATAGCGAGTTTAACATTAAGAGCTGCATCAGTACCAATAGTAGTAACTGTACCATTAATGAATGTAGGCGCAGTAGTATCGTCTTTAATATAGATACCACCTTCAGTAGAACCATCAACTTTAGTAATTGTAAAGTTTTTGATAGTTGCAGTAGTCATCGGGTTATCACCACCAGAAGAGATTTCGAAACCAGCGAATGCAACATCACCTTGAACCACTTCAACACCATCAACAGTACCGATGTAACCGAAGTCTAAGTCAAGTGAATCATCAAGAGCATTTTCAATTCTGAGGTTAGTCATGTTAACAGTACCACCCCAAACTTCAACACCATCATCAGCAGAGTTAATAACTTCGATGTGATCAATTGTAGTTCCAGAACCAACACCACATAAAGAGAGACCATTAATTTCAGTATCAGTACCAACAATAGAACCAGAGTTTAAGATCTTAACGTAAGTAAGAACACCAGAGTTGTCATCAGCAACAGTACCACCGAAGTCGAAGTCAGCATCATTTTCGTCAACTTCATATCTTGGAGCTGTTTGGTTAGTTGGAGCATTACCAAGGATAGTTAAACCACCCCATTGACCATCTTCAGCAACTCCACCTTCGTGAGCTATTTTAGATGTAAATGTAATAGGGTTTGCTTCAGTACCAGCTGCCATGATTTTAGCACCTTTCATAACAACCATATAGTTGTTACCTTCTTCAGCGATGATAGTAGTACCTGGTTCAATTGTTAAAGTAGCACCTGGTCTTACTTTTACTAATCCACTGATCTCCCATACTTTATCTGCTGTTAGTGTTGTATCTGTAGTGATGTCTTCATAAAGAAGGGTACCTTCAAGAATTGCAATTCCATCATTTGCTTCATGTCTCTCTTGTACATCAGTTGCACCAGCACCACCATAAAGAGTAGTACTATTAGAGAGGTCAACATCACCAAACGCCATAGCATCTTTTTGAGCTTGAGTCATAGCGAGTTTAACATTAAGAGCTGCATCAGTACCAATAGTAGTAACTGTACCATTAATGAATGTAGGCGCAGTAGTATCGTCTTTAATATA